>Ga0210384_10000144_pt1 | contig 108087 bp, 92 predicted proteins | sample IncBWH2MmetaG_FD_160574 | JGI IMG/M metagenome (GOLD analysis project Ga0210384, IMG submission 160574) | Forest soil microbial communities from Barre Woods Harvard Forest LTER site, Petersham, Massachusetts, United States - Inc-BW-H-2-M | ecosystem: Environmental > Terrestrial > Soil >... | reverse complement strand
CTCCGGAAGAAATTCTTCGCGCCACCAAGGCGAAATTGCGGCGCGCCGGTCTGTCGCGGCAAAAGATCGCGGCAGTGAGGGATCTCGCCAGGAAAACCATCGACGGGACGGTTCCTCCGCTGGCCGTAATTCGCAGGATGAGCGAGGAAGAAATTCTGGAGCGGCTTACGCAGGTGCGAGGGATTGGCGAGTGGTCCGTGCAGATGTTCCTGATGTTTCAGCTGGGACGGGCCGACGTGCTGCCCACAAAAGACTACGGAATTCGCAAAGGATTTCAGCACGTCTACGGTCTCGAGACGGAGCCGAAGCCGCAAGCGATCCTCGAACACGGCGAGCGCTGGCGCCCCTACCGCTCGATTGCGTCCTGGTATTTGTGGCGCGCCGTGGACCAGAAAAAAGCGAAGCAAAGGTAGGACAGGCTTCAGCCTGTCTGCTTTTCTTAGTCATAGCCGAGCACAAAACCCGACAGGCTGAAGACCGTCCTACTATTTCTGTCGCGCCGTGAGAAACAACGCAGCAAGCCCGGAAAAAAGCACCACGCTCTCCAGCCACACCGAGTACTGGTGCAGGCGATCGAAGGCCGCTCGCAGCGGATTCCCCGCCGGCATCGCATCGACCGAGCCCATCTGCGCGCGCAGCGCATCCATGCGCGCGATGACCCCGCATTGCGAAGCCATGGTGCACAGAATCATGACAAACACCAGCAGCGCAGCGGGACGCGCGAGGGCCGCGACGGATCTTTCCTGCGCTGCCGTCGCGATCAGGTAGATGCAGCCGGCCACGATCCCCAGAACATGCAGCCGGGCCAGTGAGTACCCCACCACCGCCCCCGCCAAATCCTTGGTCGGCATCACGGAAAAAATGCCTTGCGTGAACAAAATGAAGTAGATAATGCCGCCCAGCCAACAGCCCAATGATAAATACTGGAAAAATCGCAGTGTCGTCCCCACGTCGGGTTCCTTTGCTCGCGCCATGTTCAGAATAGCATAGCCACTCTTTATCCCGAGCCCTTGCGAGGGGCCGGCTGTGCGGATTTGAAAGCTGCTCGCACAACAACCCGATCCACCTGCGGTCGCAAAACCCGCACAGGTAAGTGTGCTACCAAACTCTCTTCAAAAACTTTTTGAGCACAGCTTGGCAGCCAAACGCTAAGATATTCGAGGAAATGATGGCAACATGGAAGGGCGCGGCAGTGGTGGGCGATCAAGGACTTGAACCTTGGACCTCTCGCGTGTGAAGCGAGCGCTCTAACCACTGAGCTAATCGCCCATCCGACAAGGTTCGTTTGTAGCAGAAGCGATAGGGATTTTCAACCCAATGACCACGGCGGCGTACAACCAGATTGCGCAGTTGCAGGCTTCGATTGCGAATGTAATTCGCGGCAAGGATGAAGTCATCCGCCTTGCGCTTGTGGCCCTGATGGCCAAAGGCCACTTGCTGATCGAGGACGTCCCCGGCGTGGGCAAGACGACCCTCGCGCAGGCGCTCGCCAATTCCTTCCACTGTTCCTTTCAGCGCATCCAGTTCACTTCCGACCTGCTTCCTTCGGACGTCGTGGGCACCAGCGTCTTCAATCAGATCGAGCAGCGCTTCGATTTCAAGCCCGGCCCGATTTTCGCCAACATCATCCTGGCCGACGAAATCAACCGCACCACGCCGAAGACGCAGTCCGCGCTGCTCGAAGCCATGAACGAAGCGCAGGTGACCGTGGACAACCACACCTACAAGCTCCCGCAGCCGTTCATGGTGCTGGCCACGCAGAACCCCGTCGAGCACCATGGAACTTACCCGCTTCCGGAATCGCAGCTGGACCGCTTCGTGCTTCGCATCGGCATGGGATATCCGTCGCGCGACAGCGAGCGCGAGATCATGCAGCAGCATGCCAGCGGGCGCAACGCCGCGGCCGAAGTCACCCCCGTGATGGAAGCGCAGGAAGTCGAAGTGATGCAGCGCGCCGTCGAGAAAGTGCGCGTGGACGACAGCCTGCGGGACTATGCCCTGGACATTGTCGAACGAACCCGCCATTCCGAGCAGCTCACGCTCGGCGTGAGCCCCCGCGGATTGCTGATGCTGCAGCGCGCGGCGCAGGCGCGGGCCTTCCTCGAAGCGCGCGACTACTGCACGCCCGACGACTTCAAGCGGCTCATCCTCCCGGTGTTCGCGCACCGCGTGGTGGTCAACTCGCGCTATGCGGCGACGCAGAAAAAATCGACGCAGGCGGAAATGGTTCTTCGCGAAATCATGGAATCCACACCAGTCCCTCTCTGATGAATCCTGAATTTGTCGAACGCCGCGTCGGCTCTCCGCTTTTGCGCAAAGTGGTGGGAGTTACGCGCGCGGCCCAGTGGAACCGCCTGCGCGAAACTCTGGACCGTCCCAGTTGGCGCAGCTTTGGCATCGCCATGGGCGCTTTAGCGATGGCCCTTTTCCTGGCGCTGTATTCCGGGGCCGCGGTCGAGCAAGGCCATCTGATCATCGCGGGAATCTCGGCGATTTCGGCGCTGGCCCTTGCCGGATGGGTGGGGTTGACGGTCGTGCCGGCGCTGGCGCGGCGCACGCCGCTCGGCTGGCTGAGCTACCAGATAGATTACAAAGTGACACGCGAGGGCATGGTGTACATCGGCGGAATTTTGGTGATTGCGCTGGCAGCCCTCAACACGGGAAACAATTTGTTGTTCATGGTTCTGGCCTGCCTGCTCGCGGGAATCCTGATTTCGGGGCTGCTTTCGCGCGTGGTGCTGAGCGGCGTCGATGTGCGGCTCGAACTTCCCGAGCACATTTTCGCCCAGCGCACCGTTCTGGCCATCGCCGAACTTGAAAATACCAAGCAGATCGTGCCGTCCTTTTCCCTATCGCTCGTGAGCGAAGCCGCGCCACAGGCCCAGGAAAACGCGCCCTCCGGTCCCGTGCCGCAGATTCTGGATCGCCCGGTCTATTTCGCCCACATTCCCCACCGGCAAACGGTGCGGCAAAACGTGGAGCTGACTTTTCCCCGGCGCGGAATTTACCGCCAGGACGCTCTTGGATTGCGCACGAGATTCCCATTCGGCTTCCTGCAAAAAACGCGGCGGGTGAACTCCGCGATCGAAGTGGTCGTGTATCCCCGGATCCAGCCCACCGAAGAATTTTATGAGGTTCTTCCGCTGGTGAGCGGCGAGCTGGAAAGTTACCAGCGGGGACGCGGGAACGACCTCTACGCCATCCGCGACTATCAATTCAATGACAGCGCCCGCCACGTCGACTGGAAAGCTTCCGCCAGGACTGGAGCGCTGCAGGTAAAAGAATTCGCGCGGGAAGACGAACGGCGCGTGATGCTGGTTTTCGATCCCTACGTCGGGCCGCAGGGATTGGACGCTCGGACCGCGGAGCGGTTCGAGCGCGCCGTCAGTCTTTGCGCCGCCCTGGCCTGGCACTTTTACGAAATCAGTTCGGTGGTGGAGTTTCGTTCCGCGGGTTTCGCCACGCCGCGCATGGGCGCCGGCGAAATCGTGTATGACATTTTGCGCTACCTGGCGAGCGTTACGCCGTTGAAGCCGCAGCCGGGCAAAAGCTTCTTGGATACGCTGTGCGACTCGCCGGAAATTTTCAAAATTGTCCTGACCAGCCACGCGCCCGGCACGATTCCCTCGCACCTTTGGAACACCGCGTATTTCCTGTTTGTGTCGTCGCTCTAATTTAATTAGATTCTGCTCAAATACCCGTGAGAGTTTGTGGGTCGTGGCTTTAGCCACGACAAAAGGTCTCCATAATCGGAACGGCTTTAGCCGCTGACAGCCCATAATCCTGGCTCTAGTGCAACCCGCCGGGACCTGAATATTCGAGGATGAAGGGCCGGGATACTTGATTGGCAATCGAGCAGCCCGGCGGCTAAAGCCTAATTCTTCTAGCTTTCAATAGTCACGGCTAAATAGGCAGCGGAAAAAGTAGATTAATGTCATCCCGAGCGAAGCGAGGGATCTGCTTTTCCGCCAATCCCAAGAAAAAAGCAGATTCCTCGGGCAAACCGCGCCCTCGGAATGACACTTTTGGAATTTTTCCCGCAGCCTGTAAAGCCGTGACCCGCAAACAATGATGTGCGAAAATCACGCCGGTGAGCATGCTGAAAATTCCCGCGGCGGAATTGCCAACTTTCAGACGGCGCATGCAGTCCTGGTTCGCCCAGCGCAAACGCGATCTTCCTTGGCGCGGCACGCGCGACGCATATCGTATCTGGTTGTCTGAAATCATGCTGCAACAGACGCGCGTCGCGGCCGTGATTCCCTACTACGAACGATTCCTCGAGGCCTTTCCGAATGTGCAAGCGCTGGCGCGCGCCGCAACCGATGGCGTGCTGGCGAACTGGGCCGGCCTCGGTTATTACAGCCGCGCAAGGAATTTGCAGCGCGCGGCAAAGGAAATCGTCTCGCGGCATGCCGGCGAATTCCCGCGCGAGTACGAAGCCGCGCTGGCATTGCCGGGCATCGGGCGCTACACCGCGGCGGCGGTATTGAGCATTGCTTATGACCAGCCGTACGCAGTGCTGGACGGAAACGTCGCGCGTGTGCTCGCGCGGATCGGCGCCGTGCGGGGCGATTTGCGCGCGCCTGCCAGGTGGCGGAAACTCGATGCCACGGCGCAAGGACTGCTCGATCGAAACGCACCCGGCGACTGGAACCAGGCCATGATGGAACTGGGCGCGACGCTGTGCACGCCGAAATCGCCGCGTTGCGCGGAATGCCCGGTCGAAAAATGGTGTCGCGCCCTCGCGCTGGGCATCGCGGAAAAATTGCCGTCCGCGCGCAAGAAACGCGCAGCAGTGAAAGTAACTCTCGCAGCGGCTGTGCTCCTCGATCCGCGCGGACGCACCCTGCTCGTGCGCCAACCTGACGGCGATGGCGCGCTGTTCTCGCGCCTGTGGCAATTCCCCGCTCTTGAGTCCACGGGGAAAGATTTGAGCCCGGCCCTCGCCGGGCACTTGCAGGAAAAGTTCGGCGTGGCCGGGAAAGACTGCCTTACGCCGCTCACGGCCGCTCGCCACACAGTAACCTTCCGCAATATCCGCCTGGAACCGTATCTGGTTCGCCTCGCGCGTTTGCCGCGCGTCACAGGAGCGCGCATCGTGCCGCTTGCCCAGATTCGCCGCCTGCCCATCTCAAGCGCCACGCAAAAAATCGCCGACGCGGCAATCGCTCGCAGTGAGTAGGACGGGCTTCAGCCTGTCTGGTTTTTGAATTTCGTTGGCTCGGAAGAGCAGACAAGCCCGCCGCAGCGGGCCCGTCTTACCCTGTTTCATCCGCGCCGTTACCCGATACGCTTCAGGCAGTCCTCTAAGCTCTGCGGGATGTTAAACTGGTACTTCGCGCCATGGACCCCGCAGGCCAAACTCCCGCTCAACTGGTACCGGTGCATCTCTCCGCGATCCGGCGCCATTTCGAGATCTCCCTCTTTTTTCTGCTTCTGACGGGCGTTCTGACTTTGGTCTCCACGGGGAAGCTGGACATTGTCACCATCTTTGCGCTTCCCGCTGCCATGCTCTTCAAGGGCTACCGCTGGTGGCACGGGAAAGGGCCCGAAATTTCCAACCGCGTCGGCACCTGGCTGACGGTGGGCTACTTTATTTTCTTTCCGTTCGATCTGTGGATCGTCTCGCGCATACTGGCGGCAGGCGCGCAGAATCCGGGCCTTTACGCGGCCCTGCTGGCAACAGTTCACCTGATGCTTTTTGCCACGGTCGTGCGGCTCTACAGCGCCTCAACCACCCGGGATTATCTGTTCCTGACGATGATGGGCTTCACGGCAATGCTGGCCGCCGCAATCCTCACCGTGGACACCGTCTTTCTGGCCTTCTTCTTTATTTTCCTGGGTCTCGCGGTCTCGACCTTCGTGGCTCTGGAAATGTGGCGGAGCGCGGAAGGAACCGTCACGCGGCCAATGGAGAGCGGGACGAGCGCCGCGAATCGGCTGCACAACGCGCTGGGCGTAACCTCCGCCGGCATCGCGCTCGGATCGCTGGTCGTGGGAGGGGTCATCTTCCTGATCCTGCCCCGCATCAGCGGCGGCTACATGTCCGGACTCAACATGCAGCCGACGATGATTTCGGGCTTCAGCGACGATGTGGAACTTGGCGAAATCGGCGAGATCAAGAAGAACAGCACGGTGGTCATGCGCATCACGGTTGACGGCGGCCCCTCTGCGGCGCCCGGCGTGCACTGGCGCGGCGTGGCTCTTACCAAGTTTGATGGCAAGCGCTGGTACAACGATGCGCATGAACCGACGACGCTTACTTCCCCCGCGGACGGAAGTTGGTTTCGCCTGAATCCCGCAGGCGCCCATACGCCAAGGAGCGGCAGGCCGGTCCATTACACGGTGCTTCTTGAGCCCATCGGCAGCACGGCTCTGTTTTTCGCCAATGAAGCCGAAACCGTGCGCGGGCATTTCACCGACGATCCGGGCAGAACGCCGTTTGGCCAGCGGCGCATGTACCTTTTGCAGGATTTCACGGGTTCTATTTTCAACCCCTACCACAGCTATGCCCGCATGCAGTACGAAGCGAACTCTTTCTTGCCGATGCCGCCGCCTGCCGCCGTTCGCGAGGCCGGCTTGATTTACCCGAACTCAATTCGCGAAACCTATCTGCAATTGCCCATGCTCGATCCCCGCATCCCGGAGCTGGCCCGGCAAATCACAGCGCGCGACACCACTCCCTTTGACAAAGCGCGGTCCATTGAGGCCTATCTGCGCTCCCGTTACGGCTACACCCTGGACCTCAGCCGGCCCCCGCAGTCCGACCCGCTTCCCTATTTCCTCTTTCAAAAACGCGCCGGGCATTGCGAATATTTCGCCACGGCCATGACCGTCATGCTGCGCACGCTGGACATCCCGGCGCGCTACATCAACGGATTCCAGACCGGCGAGTATAACGACGTGGCAGGCGATTTGGTCGTGCGCGAAAGCGACGCGCATAGCTGGGTGGAGGTGTACTTTCCGGGCTTCGGCTGGCTGACGTTTGATCCCACTCCGCCCACGGACGAAAAGCCGCCTGGAATGTTCGCGCAGCTCTTGCATTACTGGGATTGGTTCGAGCTGCAATGGAGCGAGTGGGTCATCAACTACGATTTTCTGCACCAAATTACCGTGGCGCAAAACCTGGGCCGCTTCTCGCGCGACTGGGCCGAGCGCATCCGAACCGAGTTCTCCCTCGTTCGCCGCCGTGCTACCAGCCTTCTGGAACGCTGGCAATTCCAGGTGGCTCACACCGCATCCGGTCGAATGGGAATCTTCGTGATTTTCGGTGTGTTTGTGCTTGCCGTGCTCATTTTGCGCCCGGAAGTCCGCCGGAGGCTCGCTGTGATGTGGCGCACGCGAGTAATGCCCGCTCGTGAGATGACGCCGCATCTGGCGACGCTGCAGTACCTGGAAATGTTGCGCGTTCTTGGGCGCAGCGGCATTCTCAAAACGGACGACCAGACGCCCATGGAATTCGCCGCGACGCTCCCGCCGGGAAACCTCTCCGCGCCCGTGCTCGAATTGACTTCGATCTACCAGGCGGCCCGCTACGGAGGCAAGCCCGCTGACCCGCAGCGCGCTTCTTCGCTGATCGATCGCATTCACGCCTTCCTTCGCAAAAAATAGGACGGGCTTCAGCCTGTCTGCTTTGTTTCAGCCCTTGCAAGGACTAACCCCCGCAGGCTGAAGCCCGCGCCACTCGTCCCGCCATGCTAGAATGATTGGACCGTCCCGCCATTGCGTGGCGCAATCTTATGCCAAAAGCAGGAATCATCAGCCTGGGATGCCCGAAAAACCTTGTGGACAGCGAGGTGATGATGGGTGTCCTCGCGCGTAACGGTTATGAATTTACGCCGCGCGCGGAAGAAGCCGACGTCCTGGTCGTCAATACCTGCAGCTTCATCGCCCCCGCGCAAAAAGAATCGATCGACACGATCCTCGAAATGGCCGAATACAAAAAATTCGGCGTTGCCAAAAAATTGATCGTGGCCGGATGCCTGGTGGAGCGCTACCGCGAGCAGATTCTCGAGCAGATTCCCGAGGTGGATGCGTTGGTGGGCACCGGCGAACTCGAAAATATTTTAGCAGCCGTCGAGGGCGAATTGCGCTCGGATGCGGCGAGCGCGGCGGAGCTTCCGACGTATCTGTATCACGACCTCACGCCGCGGATTCTCTCGACGCCGAAGCACGCCGCGTACATCAAGATCGCCGAAGGCTGCGATCATCCCTGTACGTTCTGCATCATCCCGCAGTTGCGCGGAAAATTCCGCAGCCGCCGCTTTGAATCCGTCGTGCGCGAAGCGGAAAATCTCGCCGCGTCCGGCGTCCGCGAAGTTACGCTCATCGGCCAGGACACGACGTCCTACGGCGAAGACCTCAGCCTGCGCGACGGCCTCGCGCTGCTGCTCGAGCGCCTCGCGGCCGTCGAAGACCTGCATTGGGTCCGTTCCCTCTACTGCTATCCGAACCGCGTCACCCAGCGCCTGCTCGACACCATCGCCGCGCACCCGCGCATTGCAAAATATATGGACATGCCCCTGCAGCACGCCAGCCGCAATGTCCTCGCGCGGATGAAGCGCGGATCGAATGGCGACGCCTTCCTGCAATTGCTCGCCCGCATCCGCGCGACGATTCCCGGCGTGGCCCTGCGCACTTCCTTCATCGTCGGCTTCCCCGGCGAAACCGATGCCGACTTCCGCGAGTTGTGCGATTTCGTAAGAGCCGCGGAATTTGACTGGATGGGCGTCTTCCCCTATTCCGGCGTCGACAACGCTTCGAGCTTCGCGCTCGACAAAAAAGTTGACGAGGACACGATCCAGGAGCGCCAAAGCCGCCTGATGGAAATTCAACAAAAAATTTCCGCGCGCAAGCTCCGCCGCTTCCGCGGCCGCCGCGTGACCGCTCTCGTGGAAGGCCCGTTCAAGGACACGCCGCTCGTCTGGGAAGCGCGCCTCGAAAGCATGGCCCCCGAAATCGACGGCAAGCTGTACCTGAATGATATTGAAATTGCAGGGGCGGCGATCTCCGCGCAACCCGGTGACGTAGTCACCGCTGAAATTACCGAAACACACGAGTACGACCTGGTCGGCCGCGTAGTGGAAATCCTGGATGTCCCGCGCCCCGCAGTAGCGCACGTGCAGGTAACAGCCCCCGTGCAGCGCGTAGCAACAGGCGCAGCGTTGAGGATTTTGGCTTAAGTGGCGCATGCTTCAGCTTGCGGGGTTAAGCCCTTGCAAGGACCAACCCCCGCAAGCTGAAGCATGCGCCACTCAAATCGCTCCAAATTCAGGATTATGCCGTGAAGCTAAAATGCCCCATTTGCAAGCAGCCCGTTGATTCCGAAACCACCGCGGAATTCCCATTCTGCAGCCCCCGCTGCCGCGAACGCGACCTGGGCAACTGGGCCACCGGAAAATACAAAATAGCCGTCCCCATGATGGACGAATCGGAACCGGAAGAGACCGAACCGAATGAGCGACCCCAGCCCGAATCTTCCGACAACGACGACGAGTAATGCGGCGCGAAAGCCGCGCGTTTCGCTCGCAATCGCAACTGCGTTCGGCCTGGGCTATCTTCCGAGGGCACCAGGTACTTGGGGCTCACTCGGGGGCGTTGCTCTTTGTTTGGGAATGGATTGGATCACCTCGCGGAAGATGCTCCGGCTCTTGAATATGGAGCGACATGCCAATTTCTGGACTGTCGGTTTATTGCCAGCGCAGGTGGATTATGTAGTTGTGATACTCATCGCCTTACTCGGTGTTTACGTGTCTGGCAGGGCAGCCAATTACGTAGGAAAGAAAGACCCGCAGTTCGTGGTTATTGATGAAGTTTCCGGCCAGATGATCACCTACTTCTCGCCGTTCACGTTGTTCAACTGGAAAAGTTTGCTCCTGGGCTTTATACTTTTTCGTGTCTTCGATATCTGGAAGCCGTTCCCCGCGCGGCAAGCCGAATCGCTCCCCGGCGGCTTGGGAATCATGGCCGATGACTGGATTGCGGGAATTTACGCGGCGCTGGGATTGTGGATCGCGCGCGCGCTCGGTCTCTAAGTGTATGCGAGAAAATGTTGAGGGCGCGCTTTGGCTGCGGCCGGCTGCTGTAGCCCGCCTCTTCAGAGGCGGGGATTTTCTTGCAGCGATATCTAAACCCTCGCCTCTGAAGAGGCGAGCTACAGCACCGCAAACCGGAATACGGTAATATCAATGTTGGCGTTACTATCTCTTCGAGAATAGATTGGAAACCAACGGCATACCGCGCATCGACCGCATCCAGCCGGCTGCAGCCATACCCGGCGGAGACGTCACGATATACGGCGCGGGCTTCGTTCCGCGCCCCAACACCCGCCCGCACGTGCGATTCGGCGAAACCGAAGCGAGCCTGCTGATCTCCACGCAAAACTATCTGATCGCGCGCGTGCCGGAAGGCGCGGCAGGCAGCGTCGTGAGCGTGGAAACTACGCGGGCGGCCAGCCAGCCGTTCGCGTTTCACCTGGGCGTGCAGATCGCCGACAATCTCCACCCCGTGGCCAACCCGGCGGTGGACGTCGAAGGAAATATCTACGTCACTTACAGCGGCAACCGCGGACAGAAGGTCGCCGTCTCGCTTTACAAAATCACGCCCAACTACCAGGTAAAACCCTTTGTCACCGAACTCCTGAATCCCACGGGCCTGGCCCTGGATCGCGAAGGGTATCTCTACGTCACCTGCCGCAACGACGGCACCATTCACCGTGTCGCGCAAGATGGCCGCTCGCAGCTGTGGGTCGAAGGCATGGGCGTCGCGACGGGCATCGCCTTCGACACCATTGGCAATCTTTTTGTCGGCGATCGCAGCGGCACGATTTTCAAAATCAATCCCGACCGCCAGATTTTCGTTTTCGCCACTCTCGAACCGTCCGTCGCGGCGTATCACCTGGCCTTCAGTCCCACCGGCGAGTTGTTCGTCACCGGCCCGACCACATCGAGTTTTGACCGCGTCTTCCGCATCAACCAGAAGGGCGAAGTCAGCTCCTTCTTCCGCGGGCTCGGCCGCCCGCAAGGGCTGGCCTTCGACCGCAAGGGAAATCTCTACGTGGCAGCGTCGTACCAAGGCCGCCGCGGCATTGTGCGAATTTCGCCAGACGCGCATGCCGAACTGGTTCTCGGCGGCAGCGGCCTCGTCGGCCTTTCGCTCCTGCCCGGCCACCGCGCCATCCTGGCCACCAGCGGCGCGCTCTTCAGCCTCGACTGGGAAGTGGAAGGTCTTCCTCTTCCACGTTAACTCGAAATGAAAGCTGAAATCATCGCAGTCGGATCGGAACTGCTGACCCCGGACCGGGTGGACACCAATTCCCTTTTCCTCACCGCGCGGCTCAACCAGCTGGGCATCGAGGTCACGCGCAAGACGGTGGTCGGCGATGATCTCGCTCCTCTGCGCAACGCCTTCGACGAAGCGGCCAAGCGCGCCGAACTCATCATCGCCAGCGGAGGCCTTGGCCCCACCGAAGACGATCGCACGCGCGACGCCGTGGCCGACCTCCTCGGACGCAAACTCGCGCGCGATCCCGCGGTGATGAGCAAGATCGAGGCGCGCTTCCGCCAGCTGGGCCGCAGAATGTCGGAAGTGAACGCCCGCCAGGCCATGGTCCCCGAGGGCGCCACGGTCCTCGAAAACGATCGCGGCACCGCGCCGGGTCTATGGCTCGAGTCGAGCGGCCGCATCGTCATTCTGCTTCCCGGCCCGCCGCACGAATTGAAAGCCATGTTCAGCGCGCAGGTGGAACCGCGCCTCGCGCGCCTGGCGACAGGCGTGCGCCTCGTGGCGCGCGAGCTGCGCGTCGCGGGCATGGGCGAGTCCGACGTCGACCAGCGCATCGCGCCGATTTACACGCGCCACGAGGACGTGCAAACCACGATCCTGACCGCGCCGGGTGAAATTCAAATTCACCTGCGCATCTGGTCCAAAGACATCCCCGCCGCCGAGCGCCAGCTTCAGGGAATACAGGAAAGCATCGTGCTCACACTTGGAGAAGCGGTGTTCACCACCGCGGGCGAATCGATGGAAGAAGTCGTCGCCCGGGAACTCACCATGCACCACGCCACGATCGCCACGGCGGAAAGCTGCACCGGAGGGCTGCTCGCCGAACGGCTCACGCGCATCTCGGGAAGCTCCGCGTATTTTCTGGGCGGCGTCGTTTCCTACAGCAACACGCTGAAGTCCGCGTGGGTGGACGTCCCCGCGGAAATTATCGAATCGCGCGGCGCCGTCAGCAGCGAAGTTGCCGTCGCCCTCGCCGACGGAATTCGCCGCCGCACCGGCGCAACGCTGGGCGTGGGAATCACCGGAGTGGCCGGACCGAGCGGTGGCACGCCGGAAAAACCCGTGGGCACAGTGCACGTAGCCATCGCCGACGCATCGGGCAGCAAGGAGCGCGGCGTTCACTATCCCGGCGAGCGCGACCGCATCCGTTGGCAAGCCTCGCAAACGGCGATGGATTTGGTGCGGCGATATTTCCTGTACGCGTCGCAGCCCAGATCCGGCCAGTAGCGCAGGCTTCAGCCTGTGGGGTTTGGTACTTGCAAGGACTAAACCACACAGGCTGAAGCCTGCGCCACTAGAGAAGCCCAATTCATGTTGCCGGCGGGGAAGATCGAATTTCTCTTCAAGAAATGCTCATCTGACAAATGCGCCTCTTCGTCGCGATGGATATTCCTGAAGACGTGCGCTCCGCCATCAGCGCACTTGTCGCCAAGCTGCGCCCCACTCATCGAAACGCGCGCTGGGTGCGAATTGAAGGCCTGCACGTCACTCTGAAATTTATCGGCGAAGCTTCTTCCGAAAAGTCCGCGGAGATAAAGGCGGCGCTGGCGGTTATCCCTTCGCGCGCTCCCATCCTCATGAATTTTCGCGGCCTCGGTTTTTTTCCAAACGACCGCCGCCCGCGCGTGCTCTGGGCCGGGATCGCGGCGGGGCCGGAACTCTCCGCGCTGGCTGGGGCGGTTGATACAGCGGTCGCGTCGCTGGGCATCCCGCGCGAAGAGCGCGCATTCTCTCCGCATCTCACGCTCGCGCGGTTTGACACGCCGCGCGGAATCGACGCCCTGCGCGCCGCCATAGAAAAGGCCGGCCCCCTTGAATTCGGCGGCGCCACAGCAAAAGAATTTCATCTCTATCAAAGCGTTCTGAAACCGGTCGGGGCGGAATATACTCGGCTGGCGACCTATTCGTTTTCGGAGAGCAAACCCGAGTGAATCTGGAACTGGCGGCAGGCGCACCGAGCCTTTGGGGATTGGTTGTCCTGGGATACCTCCTGGGCTCCATCCCGTTCGGCTATCTCCTCGTGCGCGCGAGGGGAGGCGGCGACATCCGCCGCCTGGGAAGCGGAAACATCGGCGCCACCAACGTCGCGCGAACTTCAGGTTGGTCCGTCGGCGTCGCCACGTTGCTCCTCGACGTTGCCAAAGGTTTCCTCGCCGTCTGGTTCACGCAGCATTTCTCGGGCGGAAATATTCGCTTCATGATGTACGCGGGACTTGCGGCCATCCTCGGACACGTTTTTCCCGTATGGCTCTGGTTCTCCGGCGGTAAAGGCGTGGCCACCGCTCTGGGTGTTTTTCTGGCCATCTGCTGGCCGGCCACCGCCGCAGCCGTCTTGCTTTTCCTGCTTGTGGCATTGTTTTGGAGATACGTTTCCCTCGCGTCGATCTCAGCCGCAGCTGCTTTGCCGCTGCTGGTCTATCTGCTCTACGCGCCCCACCATGCGCCGCCGACAGCGGTCTCGGTCAGCACGCTGCTGGCGGCAGCTGTAGTCATCGTAAAACATCGTGACAATATCGAGCGTCTTCTAGCCGGCACGGAGCCGCATTTCGATATGAGCCCCAAAAAATCATGAAAAAAATCGCCATCATCGGCGGCGGAGCCTGGGGCACGGCGCTGGCCATTGCGCTGGCGCAGTCCTCGCGTTCCCACCGGTTGACGCTGTGGGCGCACAGCGCAGACGTCGTCGAGATGCTCACCGCGCGGCGAGTCAACGAGATTTATCTTTCCGGGTTTGAATTGCCCGCGGACGTCGAAGTCACGGGCGACGTGAAAAAGGCCCTCGCCGGCGCCGATATCGTGTTAGGCGTGATGCCGTCGGCTCACGCGCGCGAGATTTACCAGGCCATGCGCCCCTTCGTCGATCCGGGTTCCATTTTCGTCAGCGCGACCAAGGGCCTCGAACCCGACACCCACGCGCGCATGAGCGAAGTGATCGCCGAAGAACTACGCCTCGACTCACCTTTGCGCATCGCCGTTCTCTCCGGCCCGAGTTTTGCTCTCGAAGTCGCCGCCGGAGATCCCACAGCCGTTGTTCTCGCATCAGCAAATACGAAGCTCGCCTCCGAAGTTCAGGAAGAATTCTCCGGCCCGCGTTTCCGCCTCTATACCAACGATGACGTGATCGGCACAGAAATTGCCGGCGCGGTGAAAAACGTAATCGCCATTGCCGCGGGAATCTGCACGGGCCTGGAATTGGGCACGAACGCAGTGGCCGCGCTGGTCACGCGAGGACTCGCTGAAATGACGCGGCTGGCCGTGGCCCTCGGCGGCCGCCGCGAAACGCTTTCCGGCCTGGCAGGCGTCGGCGACCTCATCCTTACAGCCACCGGCGAGCTCAGCCGCAACCGCTCCGTTGGGATCCAACTCGGCAAAGGCCGCGACCTGAAGGAGATACTCGGTTCGACACGCAGGGTCGCCGAAGGTGTAGGGAGCGCCGCAGCCACATTGGAACTTGCCCGCCGCGCCAAGATCGAAATGCCCATCACGGAACAGGTCCACGCCGTCCTGACCGCGGGCCGAGTCACTCGGGATACCATCCGCGAATTAATGGAACGCCGCCTCAAGCAAGAGTAGTTCTTGCTTACCCATTGGCACGACCATGTGGTTGACCCCGGGAACGCCACTCTCCCGATTGGCGAGCGTCACGTTACCCGCCAATCGGGAGATTGCGTTCCCAGCCTTCCTCTCAGCATGCGTCATCAAGCGAAATGCGGGTTAGCAAGTCCGTAGCAGCGCAGGTTTCCACGCTTCTGCCCAGCCCCTCCCAATCGTAAAATGGAAATGATAGGACCTGCCCCATAGTGGACCTGAGCCGCTTCAAATCGATGTTTTCCCGCCGGCCGAGAATTCTCTGGCTCGTGCTAGGCGCCATGCTCCTGGTCAGCGTGCTGCCACTGGCGCTCTATCATCGTCAGGTTCTGCAGCTTTCCCAGGGAAAGCTGACCGATACGGAGAGCGTGCAGCAGACGGAAGTGACACGGTCCCTGGCGGAAGAAATTCAGCAATTTGACGCCAACCTCTACCAGCAACTCATCAGCGAACGGCAAATTCTGGCGCTCACGGGCCTGATCGACAAGGTTGACAGTGTCCAGAATGCCCCTCAAGTAACACGAGTGCTCGAAAACTTCGTAGCCAGCAATCCCAACATTTTGTATTTGACCGCTGTGGGTAAGGAGGCCAAAGGCACCGGGGCCGGTAATTTCCAGGCCGACCAGGATCCCTTTGTGTCCAAGGCGCTGCAACGAGCGTTTACAACGACCTTGCAATCCCTGGTTTTCCGCAGCGACCCGCTGGCCATCGGGCCCGAGAACCGCCCCGCATTCGTGATGGCGGTGCCGCTGCAAGTGAACGATCAATTTTCCGGAATGCTGGCCGCGGTCGTGTCGCTGGACAGCATTCTTCGCCGGCTTCAGGAAACCAGCGTGCGTGGCCGGGTGGTGTTCGTGGTGGACCACAACGGGCACATCGTGGCCCACCCGGATATGCGCCAATTCGTGCCTGGCTCAGACGCCAGGCCCAGCTCGCCCGTCGTCTCTCAAGTCACCTCGTTGCCGAAAGGCCTGCGCACGACCGAGACGCTTCGCCGCTTTGAAACCACGACCAATGGACGCAAATCGGAACAAGTCGGAACGTACAGCACGATCCCGGACCTGAATTGGGCGGTGGTGGCGCAGCGCGGCTTGGACAAGGCGCGCGAAGACGCGGGCGTTACCGAGTTGAATGCGCAGGCTCTCAAGTTCGTGGTCGCGGTTACTTTTGCCGCCCTGATTCTCGGCTATTTGTTTGCAGTGGGCATCAGCACGCCGATCCGCGCCCTGGCCGCCTCGACGCTGGCTATCAGCCGCGGAGAATTCCACCAGCGAACTCCCGTTCAGGGCGCCGCCGAAATCAGCGAGTTGGCCGAAACTTTCAACCACATGGCCGGAGACATCGAGGAATTCGTCGAGCAGCTCAAACAGGCCGCGGACCAGAACCACGAGCTCTTCCTCGGTTCGATTCGTATGCTCGCGGCAGCCATCGACGAAAAAGATCCCTACACGCGCGGCCATTCCGGGCGTGTGGCCAAGTACTCCATCATCATCGCGCAGCACCTCGGCCTCGCTTCGGGCGAACTCGAAAAAATCCGCATTTCAGCGCTGCTGCATGACGTCGGAAAGATCGGAGTGGATGACCGCGTCTTGAAAAAGCCCGGCGCGCTTACAACCGAGGAATTTGATTTGATGAAGCAGCACCCTTTAAAAGGCGCGAATATCATGCGGCCAGTCGCGCAGTTGAAGGAAATGCTGCCGGGGATCGAATTGCACCACGAGCACGTAAACGGCGGCGGCTATCCGCACGGCCTGCAGGGCGACGAAATACCCTTGATGGCTCGCATCATCGCCGTAGCCGATACGCTCGACGCCATGACCACCAATCGTCCCTACCAATCCGCCATGGACCTGGAATTCGCTATGAATCGCATTATCGGGCTGGCCAACACCAAGTTCGACGCCGCCGTCGTGGACGCGCTCGACCGCGCCGTGCGCGCCGGAAAAATCCGCCTGAGCGCCACCCTCGTCGAAGTTTGATCGATTCGCTTCCCGAAAAAGTGGCACAAGCTCCAGCCTGTGGGGTTTTAGTTGGTGCAAGATTGCCCTCGCTGCAACCAAACCCACAGGCTGAAGCGTGTTCCACAAAATCGACGAAGACAATTTAGAACGCGGATTCGTGGTAGATCGTGATCATCCACTGCCCGCTGCGCTGCTTGGTCACCACCCAGGTAAGCAGCCCTTTGCGATTCGGCGCGTCCTTGCCGTCCCGCGTCCTGGCCCCGGTCATTTGCCAGTCGATGTCCACGGAGGCAATCTCCGGAGTCAGAAAGCGAATACTCCTCACGGTGTCGGTCCGGTGCGCGTCCTTCAGAAATGTCGTGAAGATTTCATTGTAGTGCGCTTCCAGTTCCTTCGAGCCGTGGCTGGGAACGCCGGTGGTGCTGGAGAACTCACCGTCTTCCACGTAGGCCGCCGCCGTGGCGTGCGCGTCGTGCCGGTTCCAGGCATCTTCCCACGCGGCCACGCACTGCTTGATCGCGGCCGAATCCGCGTCCATCTTGGACGCCATCTGCGCCCAGGCGAGGACTGAAGAAAACGCAAAAAAGAGAGCAATCGCCAACCCCATTTTCAATCGAGATGAAATCATCGCATCCTCCTGATTTTTGAACCCTTCGATTACGGCCCGCAGTACGCCGTGGCCGGCGTCACTGCGTAAGAAATTAAAACGATTGCTCGTGGTAAATCACGATCATCCATTGACCGTTGCGCTTGCTCAGCATCCAGGTCAGCAGCCCTTTTCGCAGTACGCCGCCCGGCGCGCTCGGTTCCGTCACCAGCCAATCGATATCCACGGAGGCCAGGTCCGGCGCGAGAAAGCGGATGCTTCTCACCGTGTCCGTGGTGTGCGCGTTCTTGAGGAACGTCGTGAAGATGGTCGTGTAGTGATCCTCGAGCTCTTTCCGGCCGTGGCTCGCCTCCGCCTTGATGCTTGAAAAATCGCCGTCCTCCACGTAATGCATGGCCACGCCGTGCGCATCATGGCTGTTCCATGAGTCCGCAAAATTGGCGACGAATTGCTTGATCGCGGCGGTATCCGCGTCGTGGCTGGACGCCATCTGCGCCCGGGAACTAGCGGCGGAAAAGGTGAGGAACAGCAAAACCGCGAGCAAGGTTTTTGAGCAACCTGAATTCATCGCGCACCCCTGTTGAAGCGATCTCAAATCTGTGCCGGCTCAGCACCAAACCCAGCCGATTGGCGCCATCATACAACAAACGCTCCGGGTTTGCCTTGGCCAACCCCTACGAACGACCGGGTCGACATGTGAGAAGGTTTTCTTCTGCTAGAATGAAGCATTCGCCGCGCATCGCCGCGAAACACTTATGTTATCGATCTTCGGCAAGAACGACGAAAGCAAGAAGCCCAAGGAAGGCGGGTCGCTCTTCGACCGTCTGAAGCAGTCCATCTCGAAGACTCGCACGGAGATCACCGCCAAAGTCGAAGACCTCATCTCCGGCGAAAAGAAAATCGATCCCGGGCTGCTCACGAAACTTGAGAACGCCTTACTCGCCGCCGATCTCGGCCCTCGAACCACCCATCAAATTCTCGAAGCCGTGCGGCAGAAACTCGAGCGAAATGCCCTGGGCAGCGCCGCGGAACTCAAAACGGAACTGAAAAATCAGCTCCTCTATGCCCTGCGCACCGTGCCGTCGCCGAATGGGACGTCGGCGGGCGCCCAGGGGCAGCGTCCACGCGTCATTTTTGTCGTCGGCGTGAACGGCACGGGAAAAACCACGACCATCGGCAAGCTCGCGCACCGCCTGCGCCAGAGCGGCAAAAACGTGGTTCTCGCCGCGGGCGATACGTTTCGCGCGGCCGCTATCGAGCAGCTCGCCGTGTGGGCCACGCGCACCGGCTCGGAAATCGTGAAAACAAAATCCGGCGGCGATCCCGCGGCGGTTGTGTATGACGCACTGGCTTCGGCGCGCGCGCGAAACGCCGATGTGGTCATCGTGGATACGGCGGGACGCCTGCACACGAAAATGAATCTCATGGCCGAGCTCGACAAAATGAAACGCACGGCCACAAAAATAATTCCCGGCGCCCCGCACGAAGTTTTGCTGGTGATGGATGCAACCACGGGACAGAACGGACTATCCCAGGCACGTGAATTCACCGCCACCGCCGGCGTCACCGGCATCGTCCTGACCAAGCTGGACGGCACAGCCAAAGGCGGCATCGTCGTGGCCATCACGCGCGAACTCGGCCTGCCCGTGCAATATGTCGGCACAGGCGAATCGATGGATGACCTGGTGCCCTTTGACGCGGAGACATTCGTCTCATCGCTTTTCGATTGAATGCCGAGCCAGCATTTCTTACAAAATCTCGAGACATGTGCTGATGTCCAGTGGAAACAAAATGTAGGAAGTGAGGTTTGAGTGGCGCATGCTTCAGCTTGCGGATTTTGGTCCCTCCAAGACCCATCCCCCGCAAGCTGAAGCATGCGCCACTCAAACCGACGGATTGAATCGACCCGCTCCTTCAGGCGCAAAGAAACCGAGCTAAGAACATGATTGCGTCCCCATCTTCGAGTACCGCCGCCACTCTGGCCGCTGACGCCGTCTTCATGGACCGCGCGCTCGAACTGGCGGCCCGTGGCGTCGCGCTCGCCAGCCCCAACCCGCTCGTCGGCGCGATTCTTGTGCGGGACGGGCGGGTCGTCGGTGAAGGATTCCACACCTATGAAGGCCTCCGCCACGCGGAGATCATCGCTCTCGAAACCGCGCGCGAATCCGCGCGAGGCGCGACACTCTACATTAACTTGGAGCCTTGCTGCCACACGGGCCGCACCGGCCCGTGCACGCAAGCCTTGATGGCAGCGGGCATCGCGCGAGTCGTGGCGGCGATGGCGGACCCGAACCCGGCCGTGGCCGGCCGCGGCTTCGAGCAATTGCGTGCGGCGGGAATCGAAGTCAGTAGCGGACTGCGGGAGGCCGAAGCACGCCGGCTGAACGAAGCTTTCGCGCGCTGGATCGTTTCGCGCAAGCCCTTGGTGACGCTCAAATCCGCGCTCACCCTCGATGGCCAGTTGGTTCTCCCTCCTGCAAAAAGGCGCGCGCGCGCGCGCGCCCGCACTTCGCAAAAAGACCGCTGGATTTCTTCGCCCGAATCGCGCGCCGAAGTGCAACGCATGCGCCACGCCTCCGACGCCCTGCTCACCGGCATCGGCACCGTGCTGATTGACGACCCGCTGCTCACCGACCGCACCGGCCTCCCGCGCCGGAGAAAGCTGCTGCGCGTGGTGCTGGATTCGCGCCTGCGTTTGCCGCTGCGCTCGAAGCTGGTGCGCTCGGCGGATCAAGACGTGCTGGTCTTCACGCGCGCGAAGGAAAATTCCCCGAAAGCGCGCGCCCTGCGCCGCGCCGGAGTGGAAATCGTGCGCCTCCCCGGCCGCGCCGCGCAGCCCAATCTCGTCGAAGCCGCCGCAGAACTTGGCCGCCGCGAAATCCTGAGCGTCCTTCTCGAAGCCGGCGCCACTCTGAATTCCGCTGCGCTCGCCGCCGGAATTGTAGATAAAATGCGCGTGTTCTTCGCGCCCAAAGTCGCGGGGCCGCCAGGAACAGGAAAGAGACCAGCCACGCCTTCCGCGCCCGCGCGCCATCACGCCGTGCAGGATTTGCAGAACGTCACCATCGAACCGTTTGGGCCGGATTTCGCAATCGAGGGGTATCTCCGCGATGTTTACCGGACTCGTTGAGCACGTTGGCACGATCGAATCGGTGGAACTGGCCGACATTGGCGCCCGAGAGGTTTCCAGCGGGACGCGCGCCGATCAAATCGGGGCAACCATCCGCGTGCATGCAGGTCCTCTCCTCGATGGCCTCGCAAAATCGGGCAGCATCGCCGTGAACGGGTGTTGCTTGACCGCTGTGGAAATTTCAGACAAAAGCTTCGCCGCCGATCTTTCCGGCGAAACGCTGCGCCGCACCAGCCTTGGCGAAATGAGGCCCGGCGCGCGCGTCAATCTCGAGCGCCCTCTGACCGCGATGAAAGAACTCGGCGGCCACTTCGTGCAGGGCCACGTCGACGGAGTCGGCCGCGTTGCGCGCCTCGAACCCGAAGGCGCCAACTGGTGGTTCGGCGTCCGGGTGCCCGCCGATCTCGCCCGTTACATCGCCATGAAAGGCTCGATCGCGCTCGACGGCATCAGCTTGACGGTAGCCAGCTGGCACGACGGCATCGTCGAAACCGCCATCATCCCCTTCACTTACGAGCACACGAATTTGTCTTCCCTAAAATTAGGCGATCCCGTGAACGTCGAGTGCGACATCCTGGCAAAATATGTCGAGCGCATCGTGGAATCGCGCAAGGAATCCGCAGCATCGCGCCTCAGCGTTGCGCAGTTGATAGAAGAGGGCTTCTAAACTGCAATTCGTGACAGGGATCCGATCTACAAAATATTTCTCATCGAATCCGCGAAGGAAACTGTGTTCGGTGGCGTCGGCGAGACGCCGGCGCCGTGAAAAGACCTTGCTAATCCGGCATTGTGGCTCGATGATTCTGGACACTTAGTGATACGTTCGGGCTAGTGCTTCAGCGCGTCAGCTAAGCTGATGTTATTGACTTCCAGCGTCCGGCCCATCGCTTGGTTGAATTTCAGTTCATCTTCGAGCAGGTTAATTCGATCGCGCAACTCAACGCCCTCGGCAGTGGTGACATCGCGCGAGCGCAACACCACGTTGTAACTCGTGGACGCTCCCAGCCGGTATTTTTCCTGCTCGTCATCTAGCGTTTGTGCGGCCAATTTTCGCGCCTCTTCCGCGGCCGCGAGCGAAGCGCGATCCTCCTGCATGGCAATCAGCGCGTTGCGCACGCTGACGAAAATGGCGTTTTGTTCCTGGCGATACTGCACTTTTTGCTGCCGTTCATTGAGCAGCGCCTGGGCGTTGTCCGCTTGCGCCGCGCGGTTGCGAATCGGCAGCGTGAAATTGATCCCTCCCTCAAACGTGGAATAATTCCCGCGGAACACGCGGCCGAGGTCCTGTCCCGCGCCGCCCGGAAAGACGACTTGCGACGCAGCGGTCACTGCCGTGGCCTGAATTTCATCGGCGACAGGAACGCCCGCGGAATCCACCACCGGCAGGCCCGGCAAAAATGCTCCCGTCGGCTTTGTGGTCGTGGAGGTCTGCACGCCACCGAGGCCGGTGGCAATGTACTCACCAAAAATATTCACCGACGGCCGGAGTTCATTCTTTGTGGCCTTCACGTCGGTCCCCGCGTTTTCCAGATTCAGCGCCGCCTGCTTCAATTCAGGGCGCTTCTGCCACGCCTCTCTTACCGCATCCTCAATTCGCGTGTTTTCGCCCGTGTCCGGAGTGGAAATCGCCGTGGTCGGAATAATTTCCGCGCCAAGCTGCGGCCCGTCCAGCGGGTTCTTGGTGATGTCGTTGAGCAGCGTGGTTTCATCCTGCAATTGGACGGATTGCGCCTGAACCAGGGCCTGCCTGTCCGAAGCGGCTTGCGATTGCGCCGTCAGCACATCGAGCGAGGACAGCGTGCCGATTTGCAGCCGCCTGGAATTTTCTTCATACAGCCGCTGCGAAACTCCCACGGCCGCTTCTTGCACTTTTACGTTTTCCCGCGCGTACACCAGCTCCCAATAATCGTTCGACACTTGCGTCGTCGTGGCCATCACCTGCTGCTCCAGTTGCGATAGGCCGACCTTGATGGTGCGCTTGGCCTCGATAATGAGGCGGGTATTCGCCAACGTGCCAAAGCCTCGAAGCAGGGGCTGGCTGATGGTCACCGTGATCGCCGACTGCAAATAAGGATTGTACAAATTGAAAAACCCAAAATTGGAGGAAGTGCGGTTATTGGTCATGCCCACCTGGAACTGAGTCCCTGTGGGAAAATACTGGTTGTATTGAACGTTCACGTTGCCGACGTGCTGAATATAAGCGGGCGGCGTTTGGGCCGTGGGTGCCGTCGTCCCGGTCGGAATGACCCCGGCGAAGAGCGGGTTATTCAGCGGCGTGACCGAATCCATAATGTTGAGATTGCTCGTCAACGTAGGATCAAACGGGACCAGGCCGTTACTCCCCGATTTCGCGCGCAGCAAGCCGACCTCGTCCAGCCACGGCGTATAGCGTTCCACGTCAATCGCCAGATTATTTTCGAGCGCCAGCGAGATGGCGTCCTGCAGACTCAGCATCAGCTTGCCCCCCTGCACCAGCTGCTCGATGCGGGGAGAATTTGTGAGCGATGGCTCATCGCTTTTCATCGGTGTGTACGGTCCGATGATTTCCGGATACCATTTTCTGCCTACTGAATAGTCCAGCGTCAAGTCCACCGTGCGCGGCGGAACAGCGCCCGCGGGCGCGGCCTGCGCCGCGGGCGGAGCGGAAGACTGCCCGGGCGCTGTCTGCTCGCTCCCTTTCTGATCCTGCGCGAAGTACGGCGCGGGCAGCAGGGAGAAAGCAGCTAAAAGTGCGACTCCGACACGAATAATCTTCCTGCTCATTATTTTCTCCTCCTCGAATTGAGGACGTATTTCAAATAGAAAAGTACCCTAAATACAGAATTATCGGAAACCTGCCTGCCGCAGCAAACTTTTCAGTTCAATCTGATAGGCCTCGGGTGTATAAGAGTGCGCATTCAAGATTCAATACGCACACGACTGACGAAATGTTCCATTCGCGCGCCGTCTGCCGCGGAGGTTCAGTTCAGGCGCCCAATTCACGAGGAGGCCAGGTCATGCATTCCAAATCGTTGCTGGCAGCTGTATTCGGGATATTGCTGAGCACGACCACGCTTTGCGCCCAGGGCCAGCGTCCCGCGGCTCCCTGGCGAGGAGCGGGCCCGACACCGTGCGTAGGTTCCGACGGCGGCGTCGAGCTATGCGCGCCGCCACCGCGCACCATTGCAGTCCGAGCCGGCCGCATGTTTGACAGCAAGTCTGGCCAGATGCTGGCCAATCAAGTGGTGCTTCTCTTCGGCGAACGCATCACCGCAGTCGGTCCGGAGGCGCAAGTAAAGATTCCTCCCGGAGCGCAAGTGATCGACCTCAGCCAGGCCACAGTGCTGCCCGGATTGATCGACGGGCACACGCACATGTTCAATCCGCGTAAGCCCGGCGGGACCACGGAAGACTACATGCTCATCGCCGTGCAGAACGTGCAGGCCAATCTGCGCGCGGGTTTCACCGCCGCGCGCGATATGACCTCGCACGGCAATGGCTATGGCGATGTCGCCATCCGCAATGCCATCAACGAAGGCCGCATTGACGGGCCCCGCTATCAGGTTTCCACCCGCGGCATCGTTTGGGGAGCCACGCCCCCGAATCCCTCCGAACCTGACAACCCGTTGGCCAGCGCCGTAGTTCGCTCCGCGGAGGAAGGGCGCGCAGCCGTGCGCGACCAGATCGCACACGGCGCCGATTGGATCAAGTTGTATCCGACAGGAGCGTATTCTTTCAGCCCCACGGGAGAGGCCCAATACGTCCTGACCTATCCATTGCCGGTGGTGCAGGCGATGATTGACGAAACTCACCGCCTCGGAAAGAAAGCGGGCTGCCACGTCTACGGAGGCGAAGGGCAAAAGAATTCCATCATCGCGGGTTGCGACACCATCGAGCACGCCTTCGGGCTGGACCAGGAGCAAGCCAATATGATGGTCGCCAAGGGCCTCTACTACGACCCGACCCTCCAGCGTTACACCGAACCATACCTGGACGACAACGACGCCAAAAATACCGGCGGCAAGTATCGGATCATCCCAATTTTTGAGCACGCTGTGCAAATGGCGGCCGCCACCAAGGGATTGAAAATCATGATGGGCAGCGGAGCCGACGGGGAAACCTACGTGCACGGGACGCAGGCTCTCGACTTTGAAATGCTGGTGAAGCACGGCGGCTTGACTCCGGTGCGAGCCCTCCAGGCCGCAACCACCATTAACGCCGAAGCGCTCGGATGGCAGGACCAGATCGGGTCCATCGAGAAAGGAAAATACGCCGATTTAGTGGCGGTTTCGGGAGACCCGCTAGCCGACATCACCGAGCTTCAACGAGTCAAATTTGTAATGAAGGGCGGAAAAGTCATCAAGAATGAGATGGAGCCATCTCATAAATGAGTTTTGTGGGTCGCGGCTTCAGCCGCAACATCAAGACGCAGCGGAATACAGGGCTTTAGCCCCTGGCGGCCCATTGAGTTTGGACGGCGTTCATTTATGAGATGGCCTCAAGGCCGATCACGCTTTGAAATAATCGGAAAACATTTTCGAGATCGCCATTCAAATTTTTTGCGACCCTTCGAGGCGCGCCCTCTGCCATCACTTCATGTTTTGCAAAGCGAGTGGCGATACAATCTCGCCGCGCCTGGTCATCACCACAACGTCAGGAAAGTCCTGACGGAATTCAACGCCCAACGATTCCAGCCGGCCCAAGTCTGCACCCTCCCGGAATTTTTGATGCATTGCCGCGCGGGCGGACCCGTTCGGATCCCGAGGAATCCCGCCGTTCGGAAATCGTGCCGATATACTTTTGAGGCAAACCTTTCTTTTTCGCATTTGACGAGCCGAACTTCCCGCACGATAGTGGACACGTCAGTGCCGGCCGGACTCGCCGGGTAAAGCGAGTCCGGCGGCTCTGTCTCAAGAAAATAAAAAGCGATACACTTCCCAAAAGGAAATAGGGCCAACTGTGCGAATGCGCGAACCCCCAGTCCCGCCGCCCGACCGGCGTCGAGCTCCGCGAACGAAACTCGTAGAGATCGCTTATATCGGCATGGGTCCCGAAAACGGCGGCCTCGTTTTGGATGTCTCCGACGGCGGTCTTTCCTTTCATGCCGTCGCCCCCGTGCAACCGGCCGAAACCATTCATTTTTTATTATCCCTGCGTGGACAAAATCGAATCGAAGGCGCGGGAGAAGTCGTCTGGACCGACGAAATGAAAAGAGTTTGCGGGTTGCGATTTACTTCCCTCTCCGGCGACGCCCGCGAACATCTGAATAATTGGACCAATCAATCGCGAATATCCGTGGCCGCGCGTGGTAGGGGCGTCTCTCCGGCCGCGGCCAACATTCCTCAAATGGAAGTGACTTCCCCCTCCGATGCGGACCATGCCAATACAAACTCTGCGCCAATCTTTGCGATTTCTCCCGCCGTCGAGACTTATTTATCGGAACCAATGGGCAAATCAATGTGGGGCGGACAACTCTTGCTTTGGATCATATTCGCCCTCACGGGCGCCGCGCTCCTGGGTTCCGCTTATCTCTACGGCGTCCATGTGGGAAGATCGGAAATCGGTTCCGAAACGCAATCCGCGGTGACTCCCGGCCCCCAAGCTGAACCGCCAGCCCTTGCGCCCGCTTCCGGTCCGTCTTCCTCGGTTCCAAACGAGCCGCCTGCAGATGCCGGCGAAGCGACTCTTGCTCCAGTTGACGCGACTGTGGGCGCCTCAAAAATTGGGGATAAATCCCCCAGCGCATCGCCACCGCCTGCCACCGAGGCGCATGGCGCTTCTTCGCCAGACCAGCATGCGGAGCAGGCGTCGGAATCCGGCAATTCGGATTTGGCGGCGGCCATGGGATACCTCGGCGGACCCATCGGAAAACGTAACTTTTTCAAAGCCGCGCGCCTGTTGTGGTCCGCTGTGGGGAACGGCAATTCCGACGCTGAGGTGGTTCTGGCTGACCTTTACCTTCATGGGAACGGAGTTGCAAGAAGCTGTGAACAGGGACGAGTGCTGCTGCAAGCAGCCGCCATAAGTGGGAATGTCCGGGGGCAAAAAAAATTAGACGAGTTGGACACGAACGGGTGCCCATAGGCCCCGGTCAACATCGGCCGAAGCAGGGTCGCGTTTTTCTTCATTCCTGCGTCAAACCATTGCTGCGCTAATTCAATGCTTTCTTCAGCCGTTTGGTGCTCTTGTTCAATTGCTTCTTGAGTGCGTCCACTTGCTTCGACAAGTGGACGAGTTCCAGTCTCGCTACGTGTGCCGCTTTGGCAGCTTTCGTTAATGCTCTATGAGCTTTTCCTTCCGCTTTGCCCATCGCTGTGCCGATCGTCACCGCTGCATTTCTGAGTTTATCTTTCGTGGCCATATGTTCCCTCCAGTCAGCTTCAAGATCGCAAATTTTCAGTAAAGTTTGCAATACCAAATCGCCGGCCGCAGTTTGCGGACAATCCGGCAGGAAAGGTTTCCACCTTTTTGCCGTTGCGCGACTCGAATCAAGACCAGGAAGGCCCAAGCCTGTCCTACTCGACGCGCTGCCGCGCCCCGCGATAATACAAAATCAGTCCCACGGCAATCGTCCCCAGGCTTCCCCCGGCCACTTTAACCTCAAACAATATCTTGTTGGTCTCTTCTCCCGGTGGAATCAGCGAAAAGACAATCCCGGCGATCACTGCCAGCAATCCCAAAATTCCGCAGGTGCAAACGCCGGCCTTGCCGCCGGGAATCAGAACCGCATTCTTATCCTTCTCGCGGTCCTCTTCCCAGGCCAGCTTGATGACCGCCGCATACATATAGATAAACGGAATGAAATACAAGACGATGGCGGCGGAAACCAGCACCGCGTACGCGGTTCTTTCCGTTGCCTTGAATTGGCTGAGTACCAGAACCACCGCCGAAAGTCCGGCCTGAACCAAAATCGAAATGTGCGGCGTCTTCCACTTTGGATGGATCTTGCCGAACCAGGACGGAAGATAATGATCGATGCCCACCGTAAACGGCACTCGCGAAATCCCCGCCACTGTGCTTCCGACTCCCCCGGCATTTCCCACGGTGACGAGCAGCGCCGCGATCACTCCCACAATTCCGATCCGCAACGCATTCGAGCCGGTCGTAATGGCCTGAAAGACTCCGCTCTTCGGGTCCACCACATCGGCGGGAATCATCGTCAGGATCGCCACCGTCCCGGCGATGTAGATGACGGCGATCAGACCTCCGGAAGCGAAGATCGCTTTCGGAAGCGTGCGCTGCGGGTCCCGCACTTCCTCGCTCATCGCGGAAACGAGTTCCAGGCCGGTAAACGCGAATGCGATCTGCGACCAGAAATTCACCGTGTCCCAATCCCAGTGCGGAAGCATGGCGGCCGCCGAGAAGTGCGTCACCGATCCCTGCCGCCCCCCAAGCCACAGCGCCACTCCCACGATCATCAGGAGCGGAGTGTACGTGCCGACACCCCCCGCGTTCTGCAGCCACTTCCCGATGCGCAGCCCGATGATGTTGAGCCAAACCGCAACAATCAGCATCGCCAGCGATCCGCCTAAAAGAAATGTCTGGTTCTGCGCCAACCGCGCGGTTCCACTGCCTCCGACGTACGCAGTCATCGCTGCGCTGGCCATCAACAATCCCGGAAAATAAAAAATCGTGTAAGTCCAGTACGTCCATCCCGCGACGAATCCGTGAAAATCACCGAAAGCCATTTTCGTCCAGACGTACAGCCCGCCCTCTTCCGGAAATCGCGTCGATAGCTCGACCACCACATACGCCGTCGGCACAAAAAACAAAACCGCCGCAAGAATCCACAAGCTGATTGAAGACTGCCCGCTGTGCGCCGCCGCCGCAATCCACCGCGGCCCCAGCACCGTGGCGATGCAAAACAGCAGCACGTCCCAGAACCCCATCACGCGCGGCAGTTGTTGCTTCGCACTGGAAAACCCGGAAGCCGCGTCGCTCACGAGGTCACATCCAGAGTGTTCAAACAATTACGAATCGGCAAACAGTTTCTTGGCATGGCGATACCACTCGCTTTGGAAAATCTCATCCGGATCATATTTCTTCTTTAATCGCAAAAACTCAGCGAATTGAGGGTAGCAGCGCTCCACTTGCTTACGAGTCGCATACCGATGATATGTCAAATAGTAGCTCCCGCCGCGGTCCGCCGCTTTGTCGATGATGCCACGGCAGGTATCAGCCAAACGGGCCAACGCGCTCGGAGTCCGCTCCGCATGCAGAGTGAAAATCACACATGCAAATCGTTCTCTCGCCCATGCAAGAAAAGTTTCGTCATCCTTCTCAATCATCCGGACAGTTCCATAGACATCGTCGATTTTGTTTTTCAGAAAATCTAAGTGGACATCGTTTATAAATTTATGCAACAACTGACGTGGAACATATACCTCCGTGATCATATCGATTCCGGGGTGCTCCGCCTTCGTGGCTTGATCAACTGCACGGTGATAGTGCAGCGGGTATGGACTCATTTGATTGAGGTCGGACCAATAAACTTGGCCTGACATAGCGAGAGTGCTCTCCGCGTATCTCGCGAAGGCCTCCTTTTTGTTTTCATGCGCCAAAACAAGTAATGCCGTGTACTCTTTTCCTGAAAAATCGGAGTGCTCGGCATGAACGGGCGTATCAGGCGCGACGGGGCGGTAAGTAGTGAGAATGCCCTTCCGCATGTAATCTCCCGATTGGTCATCAATGGAATATTGAAAATCGCCGAATAAATGGCCCTCTTTTGTTCGCTTCTCGAGAATTGGTATGACATCTTCCACAACGCTCCATTCCACGATTCTTTCGAGCTTCTGCCGGGGGACTAATTGCAAAGTAACGGAGGTTATGACGCCGAAAAGGCCGTAACCTCCAATCGCCAGCCTGAATAATTCAGAGTTCTCGCTGCGGCTGCAGCGTCGCCGTTGCCCTTCAGCATCCACAAGGACAAAGGAATCCACGTCTCCAACAATGGGCTTCCGATTCAAGGTATGGCCGTGGGCATTTGCGCTGAGCGCACCTCCAATCGCGAATCTATCGCCTCCACCCTGCTTTTGAGCGATGGCCCATTGTTGATCTTTTCTTTGTTGAACGTCGAGAGTGTATTGGACAAGTTCGGGCCATTCAATTCCCGCCTCAACTTCGAGTTTTCCGCCTTTTGAATCGAGATTCACCGCCCGATGCGCGCTTGTCGTATCAAGCAGAATCGTTCCTGAACCAAATTGTTGTCCGCCCGCCGCATGCCTCCCGCCGGCAATTGAGACGGCGCGCTTACTGCTCCGCGCTAGTCGTACCGCCGCAATTACATCTTCGTCTGAGCGAACCTTAATAAGGCGGTCGACACGGGTGAGAATTAGTTCCGTTTGAACGTCGTTTACCAGGACCGATGTTGCTTGAGATCCGTCTACGTGTTGGAGGTAAGGCCACAGCGCAGCAATTCCCGTTTGCTTGAGGAATTCTCTTCGCTTCATTCCCTCAACTCCAAACATTCGCGCTCTTGAAGATCACGAGGTCACATCCAGCTCGGGGATGAGTTCATCTTGCCGGAGGAAATTGCGCAGGAACGACTCGGGCGCGGCCACGAACCCGGCCCACGGCCCGAAATATGCCACGCGGCCTTCATGCAGAAAAACAATCCGGTCGGCCAGTTTTTTTGCGAGGTGCGTATCGTGCGTGACGACGACGGAGGTCTTGTGGAATTTTTCCTTCAATCGCAGGATCAGGTCGCCGGTATGCGCCGCCATCAGCGGATCGACCATCGTCGTCGGTTCGTCGTAGAGAATCGCTTCCGGATCCTGCGCCAGCGCACGCGCGATGGCCACCGCGCGCTTCATCCCCGTGCTGAGTTCCGACGGCAACTCATCGGCGATCTCGGTGACCTCGAGCATTTCGGCCAGCTCCGTTACGCGCGCCTCTTTTTGCTCCTCGTTGAGGTCTGCCCTCTTCTCAAGAGGAAACGAAATGTTTTCCCGCACCGTCAGCGAATCAAACAGCGCGCCCGACTGGAAAACCATCGTAACCCGGCGGCGGATTTCGGCCAGTTGATCTTCGTTCCAGTCGGTGATGTCCTCGCCCGCAACTAGAACGCGCCCCGAGTCCGGCCGCAGGAATCCAAGAATATGTTTCAGCGTTACGGACTTGCCCACGCCGCTGCGGCCCATGATCACGCAGGTTTCTCCGTAGTCGACGATGAAGCTGACGTCGTCGAGGACCAGGTGATCGTCAAAGGCTTTGCATACGTTGCGGAATTCGATGAAATGGCCTGTCGCGTCCGGCTCCGGTTGTCCAAATATTCGCGCGCCCATTCTGGACCGCTATTGTTGATGAGCCCGCCCGCAGAAGCAAACCAAAAGTTGAGCGGCACTTGCTTCAGAACCCTTGTGGTAACGCCAGAATCTTTGTAGGGCACGGCTTCAGCCGTGCCGGAGAGTATGCAACATCAATACGGCTTTAGCCGCTGGGCCGTCGGAAGCGGAATTATTCCACAGGCTTTTCAGTCTGCCGCCCCTTGTTACTTACAAGGTCCAAAATCCGCAAGCTGAGGCGTGCGCCACTTCATCCGCTCATGGAATTTTGAAACCGTATCAGCGTAAGTTGTTGAACATAAATAGGTAATATGCAATTACGGAATTTTGCCCGGATATCGGTAGTACTGCGAGTTTTCTTGACATCCTCTACCCATCTGCTATATTAGCACTCGTCTTAGAGGAGTGCTAACGAGCTTTTCAGCATTCCCGCTAAACCAATCCCGACTCACTTCATTGAACGGAGGCAAGAACCGATGTCTGTAAATGTAACTCCGCTCCACGATCGCGTCTTGATCAAGCGGATCGAAGAGAAAGAGTCAATCAAGGGCGGCATCATCATCCCCGACACGGCGAAAGAGAAGCCGCAAGAGGGCGAAGTGATCGCCGTAGGCGCAGGCAAGACCAACGACGAGGGGAAGCGCTTCCCTCTCGACGTCAAGGCCGGCGACCGCGTGCTGTTCGGCAAGTACAGCGGCACGGAAATCAAAGTGGACGACGAGGATTATCTCATCCTTCGGGAAGATGAAATCCTGGCCAAACTGTCCGGCGCAGCCAAGGCTGCCGGCGGCAAAAAGTAACTTTTCCTTTACTCTGAACGTTTTTGGCGAAGGGTTTACCCCCAGCGATTTGAGCGAAGGGCTTCCTGTTCGCCTGATCCGTTCCGGGCAAAAGGCCGCAATTCTTGAAACTATCTGAAGAGGAGAACGACTCATGGCAAAGCAAATCGTGACTGGCGAAGCATCTCGCCAGTCAATCCTGCGAGGCGTCAACGCCCTCGCGGACGCGGTAAAGATCACGCTTGGCCCCAAGGGCCGCAACGCGGTGATCGAAAAGAAATTCGGCGCGCCGATCATCACCAAGGACGGCGTGACGGTAGCAAAGGAAATCGAGCTCCAGGATCCCCTCGAAAACATGGGCGCGCAGATGGTACGCGAGGTCGCTTCCAAGACCTCCGACGTGGCCGGCGACGGCACCACCACTGCAACCGTGCTGGCACAGGCCATCTTCCGCGAAGGCGTGAAGACCGTGGCCGCCGGTGCCAGCCCCACCGCTCTCAAGCGCGGCATCGAACGCGCCGTCGCAGCCGCGGTCGAGGAAATCAAGAAGCTGCACCGTGACGTCAAGGGCGACATGATCGCTCAGGTCGGCACCATCAGCGCCAACAACGACAAGCAAATCGGCAGCATCATCGCCGAAGCCATGAAGAAGGTGGGCAAGGACGGCGTCATCACCGTCGAGGAATCGAAGACGATGGAGACGACTCTCGAAGTGGTCGAAGGAATGCAGTTCGACCGCGGCTACCTCTCCCCCTACTTCGTCACCGACCCCGAGCGCATGGAATGCGCGCTCGAAGATGTGCGCATCCTCATCCACGAAAAGAAAATCAGCTCGATGAAAGACCTGCTTCCCCTTCTCGAACAGATTGCCAAGCTCGGAAAGCCTCTCTTGATCATCGCCGAGGACGTTGAGGGCGAAGCCCTGGCGACCCTGGTAGTGAACAAGCTGCGCGGCACGCTGCAGTGCGCTGCCGTCAAAGCTCCCGGCTTCGGCGACCGCCGCAAGGCCATGCTCGAGGACATCGCGACGCTGACCGGCGGCAAGGCAGTCACCGAGGATCTGGGCATCAAGCTCGAGAACGTGAAGATGGAAGACCTCGGCAAGGCCAAGAAGATCACCATTGACAAGGACAACACCACGATCGTCGAAGGCTCTGGGAAGTCGTCGGAGATCGAGGGGCGCGTCCGGCAGATCCGCGCGCAGGTCGAGGAAACCACCTCGGACTACGACAAGGAAAAGCTTCAAGAGCGTCTCGCCAAGCTGGTCGGCGGCGTGGCGGTCATCAAGGTGGGCGCGGCGACCGAAACCGAGCTGAAGGAAAAGAAGGCTCGCGTCGAAGACGCCATGCACGCCACACGCGCGGCGGTCGAGGAAGGCATCGTTCCTGGCGGCGGCGTGGCCCTGCTCCGTTGCATCCCGGCGCTCGACAAACTTAAAGCCGAGCATGACGAGCAAGTCGGCATCAACATCGTCAAGCGCGCGCTCGAGGAACCCTTGCGTCAGATCGCTCTGAATGCGGGCGCCGAAGGTGCTGTCATCGTCGGACGCGTTCGCGAAAGCAAGGAGGACAACTTCGGCTTCAACGCGGACACCGAAGAGTTCGGCGACATGATCAAGGAGGGTGTCATCGACCCCGCCAAGGTCACGCGCCTCGCTCTCCAGAACGCTGCGTCGATTGCCGGCCTGATGCTCACCACCGAAGCCCTGGTGGCCGACATCAAGGAAGAGACCAAGGGAGCTGCAGCCGGCGCCGGTGGTCACGGCGGCCCAGGCGGCGGCATGGGTGGAATGTACTAAATCGAAAGAGCAACTTGCACTTCGAGGGCGTTCCAGGTTTGCCGGGACGCCCTTTTTTTTCGTGAGTGGAACGATTCGCGGCTCTCGCCCTACGCGTTAGTGACGGTCGTGGTCATCATGGTGATCGTCGTGATCGCGATACCGATCGCGGTCCCTGTCCCGGTCCCGATCCCAATGGTGATCGTGCTCAAAACGGCCACGATCCCCATCCCAATACCCTACAAAAAACTGACCACCGTCATGATGAGGTGCAACCCAGCGCGCGCCCACGTACGGAGGTCGTGTCCAGTATCCCTCGTGCCATTTGTAGTGCCTTCCTACAGGATACCAATAGCCCTCGATCCAGACGAAATCCGGGCCCGGGGTCGGCGGAAGAACGCGAACCACACGGGGAGGCGGAGGCGGCCCGATATTGATCCCAATTGAAATCTGACCGCCTGATGCTGATGCCCCTGCGAGCAATAGGGCGGCGATCAACATGCCTTCTCGCAGAAAACATCCGACGAAATTTGCTCTTTGTTGACTCCATTGACGATTTGCATTCCCCAAATTACACCTCCGATGCCGACGCACTCCGATATTCCCTACCAAGATACCCTGACTTCAAAATTGTGGACATCGGGGAAAAACTGCATTTGTCCTCAGAGTAAGACCGACGCACTGTGGCGCTGACCTGCATTGGTGACGAACGGTCGGCTTTGGCCATACTTCTTCCACAATAGGCGGGATGAAATTGCAAGGGTGCCCGACGGTCACGGCGGCCCAGGCGGCGGCATGGGCGGAATGTACTAGATCGAGGGAAACAGGTTGCATTCCAGGGCGTCTCGACTCAGTCGGGACGCCCTTTTGTTTTTCCCATCGAGTGGGCTGTAACGGTCACAATTGGTCTCGTGTATCATGCTGTTTTATTTGCGTATGCAGGTTGATCAAAACCGAAAATCGCATCGTAATCGACAGACTTCCCGTCTTTTCCATGAGAAGTCCAGCATATGCTGATAATCATCTGATTTCCGAATTGTGTTTCAAGGGGCCTTGGAGCCTCTTTTAAATGTACAACGACTCGGTCAATGAACTGCAGTTGTCCTCCATCGCCTCTCAAGACTAACTCGCATTCATCGATGATCTTGCCATAGAGGTGCATGAACTTCGCCCAGGCGTCCGGGGCAGTAAATAATCGAGTGGGTAGTTTGTTGGCCTTAAGGAAAGTTTTTATCTCCCTTCGAAATCTATCCAGTTTCGCAGTCTGACTGATTTCATGCCGAAGTTCCTGCGGAAGTTCCTGCTTTGAGATCCAAAGGGGGTAGGCCTTATCGAAGCGTTCTAGGATTCGCCTCGCACCAACCCTCCCCATACGCGTGTGGAGAGCGAAGGAACAATAGAAATCCAGGGCTTGGTAGTTATCGAGTTCGCCAGACTGCTCAATCGCTTTTCGTATTTCAGCCAAAATGTAGACCACCTGACATTCCGTCGTGAGGTCCAGTTGAAGTTCGATTTTTAACTTCTCGAGTATCGAGCTGCGGGTCATAAAATAAAAACCTTGCTACTATTATAGCCTCGGTAAGCCCTCAAATGGACACTCAACACACCCTCCGGATTGGTGACCAATTTCAGACGCGATGGGATAGTTTTTTTAATCGGTTCGAGGTTTCGCTGGGCCGGAGGGCAGATCAGCACACAATAGAGCAGACTTCCCACTGTGCGGTACTGAATTTTATTTCTATTCGCCAAGTAAAGCGGCTGATCAAATCCAAACCGACGCGCGGTGGTGCGCGCATGTGCTCGCGCCGCGCGTTCGGTTTCGGCAACGCTTCTGCCTTCGACCTGCTTGCCCTCACACCTTCTTCGCTAGCTAAGGCTGACGTTCTCGTGAATTGAGCCCGGCGTAGTTCGCCGTGGCAATCGAAATGACAAACAGGAAGATCGCCCCGTCCAGGAAGCTGCGGTAATCAATCGAGCTGCCCCTTGTTGTGTAGTAAAGAAAGTGAATGCCCAGGGCGTTGGTTGTACGCGCCACGAGTGCCAGCACGGCGCACACTGCTCCCAGCCAGTAGCTCAACTTGACAATTTGTTTTCCCATTACGTCCTCCTGACCTTGCAGATTGGCTTTCGCTTCGCGGGGAATGGAATGTAGTAAGAAAGTACATCTGACAACGCTCAGTGTCAATGCAAACGCCGGGCGTTGGCAGTGCTTTGCGGAATAGGGTAGACTCCGCCTGAAGGGGGGTCCTATGTCACTTCGCCCGGTGAAACGTCTCATCAAATCCAAACCGACGCGCGACGGCGCGGGAGTGCATTTGCGCCGCGCCTTCGGCTTCAGCAATACTTCCGACTTCGACCCGTTTCTCCTGCTGGACGATTTTCGGAATGACGTTCCGGAGGATTATGCCGCGGGTTTTCCGTGGCATCCGCACCGCGGGATCGAAACCATCACCTACGTCCTCGCCGGAACCGTGGACCACGGCGACAGCATGGGCAACCACGGCTCCATCGCCTCGGGCGACGTCCAGTGGATGACCGCGGGCAGCGGAATCATTCACCAGGAAATGCCGAAAGGCGACCACGCGGGGCGCATGCACGGCTTTCAACTCTGGGCCAATCTTCCCGGCTCGCTCAAGATGACCCCGCCGCGCTACCAGGGCGTGGAAGCCAAGGACATCCCCAACATCACGGACGACGACGGCACGCACGTTCGCCTGGTCTGCGGAAAATTCTGGGGAAAGAAGGGCCCAGTGGACGGCGTCGCCGCCGATCCCATTTATCTTGACGTATCCGTGCCCCCCGGCCAAAGAAAGACACTTCCTGTCGAAACGACACGGCACGCATTCGCCTACGTGTTCGCCGGCTCGGGGAAATTCTGCAACGCTTCCGACCCGCTTTCCGTGCCGACTGAACCCGTCGGCTGGGCGGATACCGCGCCTCCCTCGGCCGCCGAAAACCGCTCGCTCGTGCTCTTCGATCAAGGCGACGAAGTCATGGTGCAGGCCGGCGACGAAGGCGTCCGCTTCCTGCTCGTCTCCGGCAAGCCGCTGCAGGAGCCCGTGGCCTGGTACGGCCCCATCGTAATGAACACACAGGAGCAGCTTCAGAAAGCGTACCAGGAGCTGCAAGAGGGCACTTTCCTGAAGTCAGAGAAGTAAAGCTAGAACGCATCTCTCGATTGTGCGGGCTTGCGCGCTTCTGTATCCAGGCGCACGACTGCGAGATTGTGCGGGACAGCTTGCCCCCTCTATTCCGCTCCGTATCGGGGGAAGTCCCATATCTCTGTTACCCGACCTGGGAGAGCATAAATGTATTGTTACGTTTGGTCGTTTGTGGTCCGCCCCCAATACGTGAAGGAATTCCAGTCCGCCTATGGCCCAGAGGGCGACTGGGCTTGCTTCTTTCGGAGCGATCGTGAATACGTTCGTACGCACTTGCTTGGCGACCGTGATAATCCAGCGCGTTTCATAACGGTAGATTTCTGGTCGAGTTATGAGGCGTGGGTCTCCTTCCGTGATCGTTTCGCGAGCCGATTCGAGGCCCTCGACAAAACCTTCGAACAGTACACAATAGAGGAAGTACAGATCGGCAGTTTTAATGTCTTGGGAGAAAGCGATTTGGTTTTTCCCGAGGAAAAGTGACAAGTGGACTCGACCGAATTTCCTGGCAATTCTGCGAGCCGCGAAGGTTGGATTTGGTGGGACTGGGCAGCCGCTCTTTTCCTCTTTCTGGGCACCTCAGCGGTTGTCATTTGGCAAAATTCCAGGCTGGCGGTGCTCTGGGACCTCAGCTATATTCTGGAAAATTCCTACCGCATTTCCCTCGGCGATCTTCCCTACCGCGATTTTCCTTTCCCATTCTCTCCGGCAACTTTTCTGATCCAGGCGCTGCTCATCCGGCTGACCGGAAGAGTTTACTTTCATCACGTGTTGTACTGCGCGATCGTGGGCGGCCTGGGGACCGTCCTGACCTGGCGCATCCTAGTCCTTCTTTTGCGCGGCGCATTGCCCGCGTTCCGCCTTGTCGCGTTTCTCCTGGCCGCGCCGCTCACGGTGCTGGGAATCTACTGCGTCTTTCCGCATCCTTTCTACGATCCTGACTGCACCTTCGCCATTTTGTGCGGCGTCCTCCTGCTGCTGCAGCTGGAGCGCGAGGGCTTTCCGCCCCGCCGTGCATTTCTCACGGGGCTTGTGCTCATCGTTCCGCTTTTCGTGAAGCAAAATACCGGCCTCGCGTTTCTGGCGGCCGCGGCGATGGCTGTCGCCATACTGATCGCGCACGAGGCCTGGCAACGGCAACGCGTCTCCGGTCACGGATGGCTCCTGGCCGCCATGGCCGCAGGTCTCGGTGCAGCCATGCTTCTCCTGCACTTCACTGTTGGCATGCAAACCTATTTGCACTGGACCATCCAATTCGCCGCGTCGCGCCGCTTGCCCCGCGTTTCGGAAATGTTTTCTCCCTATCAGAATCCACTGCTGCTGTTGTGGTTCGCGGCATTCGCGGTCGGCGCGGTCCTGTTGCGTCGCAACCATAGCGGCAGCCAATTGCTTTCTGTGTTGTGCGTCTCCCTGATGGCCTCGCCGTTCGCGTGGGCGCTCCTGTACTTGCTTGTGGAAGACGACTCAGGAGAGCGTGCGGAACGTCTCCTCGCCTTATGGCCCGTTGTACTGGTTGTTTCCCTAGTCTTTGCTTTGTGGGACGTGAGACGTGGCCTGAATCTCCCGCGGCTCCTGCCCTTCATACTTTTTGCGACCGTGATTGGGGCCTTTCTCTCGCAGCAGCTGTGGGGCTCGACCTACGCCCTCTGGCCGTTGCTGGCGATTTTACTCGCCGGCATTCTGGCGGAAATGTTCAGGCTCGGGGGAGAAAAGTCCTCGCGAGAGATCGTGGCGCTGGCCGCTGTATCGACGCTATGCGTGCTCATTTCCGGCGGCTTTTACGTCGCGAGCCACGAACGCTTGAACTATGCTGACCTCTCCACCGGCGAAGTGGCCCGATCGAATTTGCCCGCGCTCGCGGGCCTTTCGACGCGCGGGCCGTGGATTCCGCAATTCGAGGAACTCGTTCGTTTCACGGACCGCGAAATTCCAAAGGATCAGGGACTGCTCATGATTCCCGATGAAGATCTCTTCTACTACTCGACGGGCCGGCGCCCGCGCTTTCCCGTGCTGCTGTTCGATCACACCGTCAATCCGTACAGTCCGGAAGAAATTGTCGAACTCGGCCGGCGCCGCAATATTTGCTGGTTGATCCTCAAGAAGAATCTGCAACTGCACGGCGAACCCATGGAAGACAAGATTCGAGTGTTGGAGATGTTGCGGGGCGATTTTGCACCGGTTCAGAGTCTCGCCAACTATGACATTTTCCGGAGGAATGCGGACAGCGCTTGCCCACTCGTCGCACCATCGCTGCCAGCGGGAAATTGAGCGCCTTTTGCGGGGGGCGCGGCTACCGCGTACAATCGCAATAGCGCAACGCCGCAAATCCCGCTTTGGAATTCTTCCCGTCCCCAGCCAACGTAAGAATAAAAAATCGATCGTATTCGGTATGCGCGATGGGAACTATTTCCGGCGCCCCAAGGACGCGCAGGATTCCTGGCAGCGTTGCGTCGTGCCATACCACCAGCACACTTCGCGCTTTGCTCGACCGGATTGCCATGATCAGGTCGTCCGGCTTGGCGATCGGGACGGCCACCGGCTTCAGGCCTAGTTTTTCAGCCAGGGGAGCGGCTGTTTGCTGTGAGCGCTGTAAGTCAGAAGTGAAAATTTGTTGAATCTGGGCGTCTTCGAGCGTTTTCGCCAGGCATTTCGCGCGCGTCAGGCCCGCTTCACTGAGGGGAGAATCGGTATCTTCGGAAACTTTGTCGGCGTGGCGCACGAGATAAATGGTCCGGGCTTCCTGTGCCTGCGCTCGCGGCACGAGCGCTACGAACGCGAGAGCGCAAATATTCGCAATTTTACAGGATGTTCTCATAATCAATCTCTCTCCCGTCCTTTATTCTTCAGGCGTCTTCCCCCATACAATCTCCTCAAGTTTCACAGGCCTTCTCGCGGATGGCCAATCATATAAGTAATCGGAACTATGCCACCGGCTCCAAAATGCTCGCCCACTTCCCACTCATATTCGATTCCCCTGAGTTTTCCGATGATCTCGCGTAGTTCCTGCGGCCGGTAAGTGCGCAGGCACGAAACCACTCCATCGAACAGCACCACGAATGGCACGACCGGAATCACATATGTCCAAAAGAGCCGCGACCATCGGAACGGGCGGATCCAGAGTGTATAGACGAATGCCATAAGCGCCCATGGAAACATCAGCCCGATCGCCGAGGGAGCTCGCCTCGTGACTTCAAATATCCCGATGCTTTCGCCGGCGTCGACGGCGTCTTGCAGCACAGCGCGGGCCCCGTCGGGTGGAAAATGATGATAGGACGAGAACATCGTTCGAAATCCTCTGAATTCACGAGGAACTTTCCTAGCGTCAACGGAGTCCCCGCATAATGTGATGCGATTCCTGGACGCGGTGCTTACATTCTGGAATGCCCTGAGGTTCGGGAATTTATCGGAAAGCCGAATTTGATTGGTGCTGGCGCCACCGTTTAGATTTCGACAAAGATCCAGCCATGGTCCCCCACCGCCGGAGCACAAATCAACAATCGGCGGGTTGCTCAAGGAGTCCAGCGAGCTTTGCAGCATGGGGCCGATGGACGCGTAAGCCTTCAAAAAAACCAACCCGCACTGAAGCGCGTCCATAACGTCGTCGCGAAGAAATGAAGGGAACCACGGTTGCTCGTGGATTTCGATGAACTGTATTCGGCGCATGGCAGTTCAGTCGAGTGAGTAGTATCAGAAAATCCCTCGACCCGACAATAGAATTCAAAACTGGGACGCTGTTCGGTAACAGGAAGGCATCCGCCTATCGTCTTGGAAGAAGCCGCGACTGAAAACCCAGACAGGCGCAAGCGTATCCTGCCGAACATCTTCGCCTTGTATTCGCCTATAGAGTGGTGATATGCTTTCGCCTCCCCCGCCGTACCTCTAAAATTAGGAGAAGAACATGCCAATCGCCCAAATGCTCTTACCGGAATTCGATCAAGAAATGGCCAACACACGAAAGATGCTGGAGCGCGTCCCCGACGGAAAGTTTGCGTACAAGCCGCACGAGAAGTCGATGACGCTCGGACGGCTGGCCGCGCACACCTGCGAAATCCCGTCCTATACAACCGCCACGCTTCGCGTCGAACGCATGGATTTCACGGGCGAAGAAAAACCCTTCTCGCCCGCAACGCGCAAGGAACTGCTCGACTCGTTCGACAAGTACGTCGCCGAAGCTCGGGAAATGCTCACCAAAGCGACGGACGAAGACCTCATGAAAATTTGGACGCTTTCCTACAAGGGGAACCAGATCTTTTCCATGCCGCGCGCCGCGGTCCTGCGCACCATGGTCCTGAGCCACCTCATTCACCACCGCTCGCAACTCGGCGTTTACTTGCGCCTGAACAATGTCGAGATTCCAGGCATGTACGGCCCCTCGGCAGATGAAATGAAAACGTTCAACGCGCAAAGCGCGTAGCGTTTTTAGAGGCACAGACTTCAGTCTGTGTGCTTTTGACTTTGTAGGACGGGCTTCAGAGTCTGTGTAGGGACTCGATTTCAAACAGGGCAGCGGCTAAAGCCGAACTGATTCTGGACACTTTACGGCACGGCTGAAGCCGTGCCCCACAAAGATTTGCCGGTTGTCACACAGACTCTTCAGCCTGTCGGTTTTAATTTCTTGCATTGCATAAGAAAACCCGACAGGCTGAAGCCTGTCCCACTGAACAACGAAATCCACGGAACGCCGCTCTCCGACAAGGAAGCTCTTGCCAGCCGTGGATCTGGGGTGTATACGTCCTTTTCAGGAGTTAAGGAACAAAAGACCCGGCCCGTCGGCGGTGGGATGCAAAGGCATATTCGCCGCCCATTTCCTTCAAAATTTCACTCGAAGAGGAGGTTCTCATGCCACTTTTCCTGAGCCAAGTCGCCTATAGCGAAGTAGGCTGGAAAGCGCTGGTTTCAAATCCCCAGAACCGTCTGGAAGCGATCCGGCCGGTAGTGGATAAACTCGGAGGACGAATCGTCAACGCCTATTTCGCGTTCGGCGATTACGACTTTGTTCTCCTTGCGGAATTCCCGGATAACGTGAGCGCCGCGGCCCTGGCCATCGCCGCCGCGGCCGGCGGCGCGGTCAAGTCAATCAAGACCACGCCTTTGATGGAGGCCTCCGAGGGCCTTGAGGCCGTCCGGAAAGCCGCCGCGTCCGGATATCGCGCCCCCGCCGGCGCGCGTCCCGCATCAGCGTAAGCAAATCCAGACAGCCACAGGATCCTTAAAAAGCATCCCACGGGCATCCCGGTAATACCGGGATGCCCTTTTCTTTCAACAGCTTATCGCAAATTGCGGCACTCTTGACGTAGCACAGGCACTCTTGCCTGTGCGGGTTTGTAGACCTGAAGTGCAGGCTACAATCATGCCGCGACCGCAAAACCCACACAGGCAAGAGTGTCTGTGCTGCTTTCAAATCAGCCCAACGTCGCCCGGCATCCGCCGGCTTGCCGCCCATTACGGGATTCGGTATAGTGACAAAGAAATCCAAATTCACAGATCACGGCTCAGGAGTTGCTGACCCTTCATGCCCGACGAACCCATCCCGTTTGCCAGCGTTCAGGAAGCACTCGAGGAAATCCGTCAGGGGCGGCAAATCGTGCTGGTGGACGATGAAGACCGCGAGAACGAGGGCGACCTCACCATGGCCGCGGAAAAGATCACTCCCGATGCCGTCAACTTCATGGCCAAGAACGGCCGGGGCCTGGTGTGCCTGGCGCTGACCGAAGAGCGCTGCGACGATCTGGCGCTTCCGCTGATGACCCCGGTGAACACCTCGAATTACGGCACGGCCTTCACGGAATCGATCGACGCGCGGCGCGGCACCACTACGGGAATCAGCGCCGCTGACCGCGCCATCACCATTCTCACGGCCATTGACGCGGCCACGCGCCCGACCGATCTGGCGCGCCCGGGCCATATCTTCCCCCTACGCGCGCGAAATGGCGGCGTGCTGGTGCGCGCCGGGCAGACAGAAGCGTCGGTGGACCTGGCGCGGATCGCGGGCCTCACCCCGGCGGGCGTGATCTGCGAAATCATGAATGATGACGGCACCATGGCGCGCCTGCCGCAGCTCGCGGAATTCTGCCGCGCGCATGGCCTAAAGCTGCTGACCGTTGCGGAACTGATCCGCTACCGGATGAAAAACGAGCGCTACGTGCGGCGCGTGGCCGAGACGGCTCTGCCCACGCGCTACGGCGATTTCCGCATGATCGTGTACGCCTCCGACGTGGACCGCGAGCAGCACATCGCCCTGGTGCGCGGGGATTTGTCCGGCGCGCCGCCGCTCGTGCGCGTGCATTCGCACTGCCTCACCGGCGACGTGTTTGCGTCCACCGAATGCGATTGCCACGAAATAATCGAGCGGTCACTGGAAGCCGTAGTAAATGAAAATCGCGGCGTGTTCGTCTACCTGCACCACACCGGTCGAGGCTTCGGCATTGACGCCGCCGCGCCCGCTTCGGGCGCCCTGCCGCGCATCGTGTACCACTCGCGCGAACAGCTGGACGTGGATGTGGCGCGGCAGCGCCTGTTGCAGCACGAAAGCGGCATCGGGGCGCAAATTTTGATCGATCTGGGACTGAAGACCCTGCGCGTCCTCACCAACCACCCGAAAAAAGTAGTCGCGCTCGAAGGCTACGGCCTCACCATCGCCGAGCAGGTCCCGCTGCGAACCGCATCGCAGAAAAAACGCACTCACCAGACGCTTTAGTAGCACAGACTTCAGTCTGTGGGGTTCCATTCGTGTGCCCAAGCCGCCCGCGCCAGCCAAGATAAAGTGCAATTCTACAAACTGAAATCTGTACTACCAAAAGGGCCATTTCGCGAAGTACGCTGAATTTGGTTATCTATTCGCTAAGTCGCAAAGGCCTATCTAGCCAGGCCACATCCCAGTATTGTCCAAATTTCCTGCCATTTTCGCGAAATACGCCGACCGGCTTGAATCCGAACTTCCTATGAAGCGCCGCGGAAGCTGGGTTCGGCATCGTGTAGCCCGCGACGATTCTGTGAATGTCCTCGCCAATCAACGCTTCAAAAAGGGCTCTATATAGGGCGCTCCCAGTCCCCCTGTGAACCGAGTCAGCCGCGCAGTAGATCGAGGTTTCAACGGTCGAGTCATAGGCCGGCTTGGGACGAAAACGCGTCGTGCCGGCATAGCCAAAGATTTCCGCGTCGTTCTCGGCGACGAGCAGGCGGTACCGCCCGTGAGGTCTGAATTGCTCGAACCACGCGTCGCGCCGTTCGACCGTGTACGGTTCGATGTCAAATGTGACTGGAGGGTGGATCACGTAGTGGTTGTAAATTTCGGTCAGGCGGGGCAAGTCATCTTTGATTGCCGGTCGAATATGAAACGCACTCATCCTTGGTTCGCTCTCTTCACTCATGGCCTCGCTACTTCTTTGCCGGAGGACTACTTTTCTGCGCCGGAGGAGTGGCGGACGGCGGCGCGGTAACGGTGAGGTACGGCCTCATCGCGTCGAGCTTTTTCTGGCTGATGCCGCGCACGGCGAGCAGATCCTCGACACGGTGAAAACGGCCGCTCTTCTCCCGCAGGTCGATAATTCTTTGCGCCGTGACCGGCCCTACGCCGGGCAATTCCTGAAGTTCCTTTACATTCGCCAGGTTGAGATCGATCGGCTTCGCGGGAGGATGCTTCCCGGCCTGCGCGGCTGCGCAGAAAAACAGCAATGCCCAGCCCAACAGGAAGATGCGCACTGTCAACCGATTTACTCGCATGAGGCCTTGGTAGGATAGGCTTCAGCCTGTCGCTCTTCTATCTTTCGCTCACCATCTAAATCAAACCAGACAGGCTGAAGCCTGTCCTACTTAAATCCGATTCCCTTGCGCGTCATACACTTCGGGCTTGCCGAACTGCGCGGCTTGCGATTCAATTTCCGCGCGGTCGCCGACGTTCACAATTTGCGCGTGAGCCGAATCGAAATATTTCTGAGCGGCATCCAGCACGTCCGCCGAAGTGAGTTTCAAGACCCGCTCGCGATAGGTTTCCAAATAATCGTCCGGCAGTTTTTCGAGCGTGGACGTGGCCAGTTGCCCCGCGAGGCCGTCCTGCGTCGCGAGGCCCAGCGAAAACACTCCGGTCAGATAACTGCGCGCGTCGTCCAACTCTTCTTCGCCAACGGGCGTCGAGCGCATGCGATCGATTTCGTAGAAAATTTCGGTAAGCGTGGCGGCGACCACGTCGTTGCGCACCGCCGCTCCGATACTGAAATAGCCGTGCTGGCGCAAGGGATGCGCCCCGCTGTGCGGGCTGTAGGTGTAGCCTTTCTCCTCGCGAATATTCATCACCAGGCGCGAATTGAATGCGCCTCCGTAAATTGAATTCGCCAGTGTGAGCCGCAGCCAGTCCGGATGCTTGCGCGTGATGGCGCGATTGCCAACGGAGATTTGCGTTTGCACGGATCCCGGCAGATGCACGAGGTACACGCGCCGCCCCGGCAGTTCGGGCAATGCCGGATCGGGCGCCTCCTCCACCGGCCCGGATGCCCAGGAGCCGAAGGCACTTTCAATCTGCGCGAGCATCGCTTGCGGCGAAAAATCTCCCACCATTACCAGCAAAGCGTTTCCCGGCCGGTAGTAACGCTGGTAGAACTCCTTGAGCTGTTCGACGCGGTAGCTCGTCACCTGTTCTTCGGTCGGCGAAATCGTGCCGTACGGATGCGCGCCGAACAGGACACGCCGCAGGCGTTCGCTGGCCAGAAAGCCGGGCGTGGTGCGCTCGATACGCAGGCCTTCGATAAGCTGGCGCCGCTCGCGTTCGAATTCGTCCTCGGGAAAGTTAGCCTGCTGGGCAAGTTCCGAAACGAGCCCCAAGAGACCGTTCGAAAACTCCACCAGCCCGGCGAAGGAAATCACACTGGTGTCCGCTCCAGCGCCCGAAGAAAGATCCGAGCCCATCCGGCGCAAGTCTTCCTCGATTTCGCGGCTGGTACGCTTCAGAGTGCCCGTACGTGCCACTGTAGCGGTCATGTCAGCCAGGCCGGGCGCCTTCGCAATTGCCACGGCGTTGCCGCTTCGAAAGAAAAGCTCGCCGGTGAATTTCGGGATGGTGTGCGATTCCACAAGAACCACTTCGAGACCGTTCGAAAGAGTTTTGTGCACGCGCGGCGGCCAGATCACCGGCCGCGCCGGGGTGAGCGGCGGAGCCGCTGCAGGTAATTCCGAACGAGGCGCGGAAGCCATCAGGCCGCCCCTTTCTTCGCCGGCTGGCGAATGGCGATCGAGCGGTTGTGGCGCGTCAGAAGTTTCTGCGCCACGGACTGCACGGCCTGCGGCGTGACTTCCATGAATCCGCCGAGAATTGTATTCACTAATTTTGGATTGTCATCAAACAGGGAAAAGCACGCGAGTAGATGCATCAGCCCGTATCGCGGGATGGAAGCGCCGTGCCCGCCCTCAAGCATGGAAAAATAATTCGACCGGAATTTGACTTTGATCGGTTCCAGTTCCTCGGCGGTGATTCCCTTCTCTTTCATCTCGGCGATAATCTGATCGTAGGCGGCGATGGTCTGGTCCACGGAATATTCGGGTTTGTGCAGAAGCCGCGTGACCATGAGCGTCGGGCCGTTGTAATCGAACAAATCGCCGACGGGATAGTGGATGCCTCCCTCGGCGTCGACGGCAATTTGCTGTTCGAGCACCAGGCGGCGGTAGACGCGCCCCGCGCGCCCGCCATGCAGCGCTTGATCGAGCATGGCCGCGGCGTGCCACTCGGGCGTGACGCGGCGCGGCGACTGGTAGCCGATGGCCACGCCGGGAAGCGTCCCGAATTTTTCTTCGACCACGCCGCGCCGCTCCTCGATCTGCGGCGGCTCGTCAATGTCGGCGGGAGAAGGCTGCGGGCCGGAGGGGATGGAGGCAAAGTGGCGCTCGGCGAGCTTGATGCCTTCGTCCGTATCGACGTCGCCCAGGATCAGCAGGACTGCATTCGATGGCGCGTAATAGGTTTTGAAGAAATTCTGGACGTCATCCAAAGTCGCCGCGTCGAGATCGTCGAAATCGCCGTAAAAATTGTGGGCGTTGGACCAATTGCGATAGGCAATCGGGGGAAGATCGAGCCAGGGGAAGCCGCCGTAAGGCTGGTTGAGCACATTGACGCGCACTTCTTCTTTCACGACGTCGCGCTGGTTGCGCAAATTTTCGTCGTCCACTTTGAGCGCGCGCATGCGGTCGGCCTCCAGCCACAGGACGCGCTCGAGCGCGTTCGAGGGCACCGACTCGTAGTAATTGGTGACGTCATAATGCGTCGAGCCGTTCAGCACGCCACCGGAAGAATTGATCAGCTTGATGTGCACCATCTTGCCGGCGTTGGCCGAGCCCTGAAACATCATGTGCTCGAACAGGTGGGCGAAGCCGCTGCGGCCGCGCGGCTCGATCCGAAAACCGATATTGTAGTAGACCCCCAACGTAGCTACCGGCGCCGCGCGGTCCGGCGAAATCACCACGCGAAGGCCGTTCGGCAGCGTCGTGCTTTCGATGGGAATATTGAGTTGTGTCAAGAAGCCCCCAGTGGATGCTGATTAATGACAGCTAAATCCGGCTGTCAATTTAGTTCATGTAGCACCCGCCTTCAGGCGGGCATTTTGGAATCAAGAAGATGCCCGCCTGAAGGCGGGCGCTACACGAACAAAAACCGAGTTATTACTTTTTCGACGCCGCGGCCGCCCCGAAGATCCGGTCGAGCTGCTTCAACATGGCGCCGGGATGCGCGGCGAGCACTTCCGCGTTCAGGCGCGAAAGCGTCTTGTAGGCCTCCAGATATTCGGGCTCGAAATCCGCTAGAGCCTTGACGTGCCGTTCGATCGTCGAGAAATCTCCCCTTGCCAGAGGGCCGGTCCATGCTGCCAGAGGGCCGACGCGCTCAAAATTATCCAACGTCTGCCGGGTCAACGGCAACAAAGCGCGCATCGCCTGGCGCCGCTTGAATCCCTGAGTCATCAGCAGGCGAGTCGCCGTTTCCATGAGCGCCAGGACATAAGCGGACGCAAATGACCCAGCCGCATGATACGCCGCCTTGTTTGCTCCCGACAAGCGCACGGCCACGCCGCCCATTTGGCGAATCATTTTTCTGGCCACCTGCAACGCGCTCGGGCTGCCCTCGATTCCGAAGATGCATTTCGTAAGGTCCGGAAAGTTCTGGTTGGAGAAGGTTTGCATGGGGTGCATCGATGCCGTCGCCGCGCCCAGATCCGCGAGCGATTGGAGCGGGCCGGAATCGAGGGCCCCGCTCGTGTGCAGCACGACTTTCCCGCTCCACTCTTTCCCGCCGAGCTGAGCGAGATTTTTCGCCACGCCTTCAATGGCGCCGTCCGGCGTGGTAATCAGAATGACTCTCGAATTCAGGATCTGGTGCGTCAACCCACTCAAGGGCTGCCCGGCGCCGATCGCGCGCACGGCCTCTCGCGCCGTGGAGGTGGACCGGCCGGTGACCGCGCCCACGCGCCATCCGAGTTCGTGCAAGCGTCGCCCCAGGGCGCGTCCCACGCGCCCGGCGCCGACGATGGATACAGTCTCTGACATCCGCTGTGCTAGCATCCTATATGCGGCGATGGATATGCTGCGGACAATTTACCATTGCATACTTTTTGGATTGCATTATTCAGTTTAATCGCGTCCTTATGGATTGTTCAAGGTATCCGGGCTGGCTTTGGCATGGCCCGCCTGCCGTGGCTTTCCGATGTTACTCCAGTCGATGGCGACAGCGCGCCGCTGGTTTCCGTTATTTTTGCCGCGCGCGATGAAGTTGAAAAACTGCCCGCCGCAATCGAAACGCTCCTGGCCCAGGACTATCCACGGTTTGAAATCGTTGCGGTCAATGACCGCTCCACGGATCGAACTTCCGCCATCCTACACGAATTTGAGCGTTCCAGCCGCAATCTGATGGTCACCGATATTGCCGCCTTGCCGCCGGGCTGGCTTGGCAAGCCGCACGCTTTGGTGGCGGGTTCGGAAAAATCGCGCGGAGATTGGCTGGTGTTCACCGACGCGGATGTTCATTTCGCGCCGGATGTCCTGCGCCGCGCCATCGCGCTGGCCGCCGAACGCCGGTGGGATCACTTGACGCTGCTCACTTCGGTCGAAATGCGCGGCTTCTGGGAAACGGCGGCGATTTCGTATTTTGGTCTCGGCTTTGTGTTCGGCAATGAGCCCTGGCTGGCTTCAAATCCGCGCTCGGCGCGGTACGTGGGAGTGGGAGCCTTCCAACTGGTGCGGCGCGCGGCCTATGAAAAATGCGGCGGGCACGCCCGCCTGCGCATGGACGTGATCGAAGACATGAAACTCGGCAAGCTGATGAAGATGGCCGGCTTCCGCTCCGGCGTGGCTGTGGCCCAGGACATGATCCGCGTGCGTTGGCACAGCGGGGTTCGCAATGTCATTCGCGGCGTCACCAAAAACATGTTTGCCGCGGTCCACTACAATCTGTTCTTTGCCGTTGCCGCGATGATGCTTTCCGTCACCATGAGCATCCTGCCGTTTTTTGGCCTGGCATTCGCGTCGGGGTGGGCCCGCGTGTTTGCCGGGATCGCGGCTGGCGCGGCCGTCCTGATTCACGCGGCGATGATTTGGTCGACCGACGCTTCCCCGCTGTACGGGCTCACCCACCCGCTCGGCGCGCTGCTGTTTTGCTGGATGATCGGGCGCTCGGCCATCGCCACGCTTTGGCGCGGCGGCGTGGTTTGGCGCGACACTTTCTATCCGCTGGAAGAACTGCGCAAAGGAATGGTTTGAAGTGGCGCGGGCTTCAGCTTGCGGGGGATTGACCTTGCAAGATCCAACCCCCGCAGGCTGAAGCCCGCGCCACTGGGTCTGCCGCAAGGCATCGGCACTGACTGTTTCAGAAAACCTTCATGTAAATTTCAGGTTTATTTGGTAATTTATCAACGCTGAAGCCTTGTTCTTCCGCCAAGTTAAGTAACTGGAGGTGAATTTTAATGGCCACTGCCTCTCCCTCGAAAAGACGTGTTTGGCTGATTCTCATTCTTGTGGTCCTAGTCGCCGGAAGCTTGAGCATTCCGGCAGTTAGAAACCTGGGATTGAAATCCCTGCAATCGCTGCGAATGCAAAAGGTTCAAGCAGTCAACGCGGATTTTTCTCCCTATGTTGATGCGAATGCGAACCCTACCCTCCACCAGATGGTTACACAAATGATTTCCGATAAGGTCCAGGTCGAGACCAATGAAGAGGACCAGCCGGTGAACGATGTGGCTGGGGCGCGCCAGGCAGCGGGATTTAACGTGCTTTTGCTCAGCGCGCGAAAAGACGCGCCAAAGCTCGTTGTTGGTGGGTCGCACAAGATCGACGTGAGCGTGGATCGCGCGCGCCTGCAAGCGATCGCCACCGAGGCGGGCCATCCGGACATCGTGTTGCCGCAATCGCTCGACGGTGCGACCGTCGGAGTCCAGGTTCCGCGGTCGGTGCAAATGCAATATGGAACCTGCCCCACTGCCGCAAATGCAAGCCAGGTTGTCGCCGATAACATCACCGGACCGACGCCTACCACCACTCAATATAGCGACTGTGTTCGCTTACGCGAAGGGCCGACTCCCATTGTTAATATGCCATCGAGCCTCGATGTCGCCGGGTTGGCGCAAATCGGCCTCGAAACGGCGGGCATGACTCCCGCTCAGGCGAGCGATTTTCTGCACACGGTCGACTGGAAGGCCGTCTTAACGCTATCAGTTCCTCGCTCCCTGCGCTCTTACCAGACTGTGCGTGTCGATGGCACGGACGGCACGCTCCTCAGCATGGCCGGGAGACGCGGCCCCGGATACGCGCTCATCTGGACGAAGAATGGAATCGTATATTCGCTGACAGGGTTCGGAGATTCCAGCCAGGCCATAGGATTGGCCGATTCCCTGAAATGAACAGGAGCTGACCCTGCCCCAGCAGAATAACTACGCAGTCCAGACACAAAATTTGCGCAAGGTTTTCGGAGGCAAAGTCGCGGTGCGCGACTTGACCTTGACCGTCCGCCGGGGCGAAATATTTGGATTCCTCGGCCCGAACGGGGCGGGCAAAAGCACTTCGATCAAAATGCTTCTGGGCCTTGCCAAACCTACCAGCGGCGAGGCGTTTGTGCTGGACGCGCCGTCGGGCGACGTCGCCGTTCGCAGAAGAATCGGGTTTCTCCCGGAAAATTTCCGATTTTACGAATGGCTGACGCCCGCCGAACTATTGCACCTGCACGGCCGGCTCTGCGGCGTTTCCGCCGGCAAGCTTTCGGAGCGCGTCCCCGCCCTGATCGATTTGGTAGGACTCACACCCCACATTGATAAACGCCTGCAGAATTTCTCGAAGGGCATGCTGCAGCGCATCGGACTCGCGCAGGCGCTCGTCCACGAGCCCGAGGTGATTTTTTTGGACGAGCCGACTTCAGGCCTCGACCCTCTAGGGCGCCGCATGGTGCGGGATATCATTCGCGCCCAGCGCGACCGGGGAGCCACCGTATTTTTGAATTCGCATCTGCTCAGCGAAATCGAGATTACCTGCGACCAGGTCGTGTTCATCCGCGAAGGCGAAGTGGTCACCAGCCGAGACATGCGCGCGCAGCAGGAAGAAGCCGTGCGAGTGGAAGTGCGCGCGCGAAGGATTTCCCCGGAATGCGTTTCGGGCCTTTCTCGCTGGAGCGACTCGGTGCAGGTGGACGAGGAGCGGCTCACGCTGACGACGCCATCTCGCGAGCGCCTTCCCGACATCCTGCGCTTTCTCGTCGGGTCGGGCGCCGAGGTGTATCAGTTCACGCCGCAGCGCATGTCGCTCGAAGAACTCTTCATGAACATCATGGGCGAGGATCGAGGCTTTTGATGGGTGTGTGGATCATGGCCGGCATCACCTTTCGCGAAGCGGCGCGCAAGAAAATTTTGTGGACCGCGCTGCTCGCCGGCGCCGCGTTTCTGCTGGTCTTCGGCATCGGCTTGCATTTTCAAGTCGGCGATTTTCGCAACTCCGCCGTGCCACCATTTCTGCGCTATCAGGTCATCAGCGCCATGCTCATGATCGGCCTGTACACCGTGGATCTCCTCGCGGTGGTCATGACCACGCTCACATCGGTCGATACGATTTCGGGCGAAATCACCTCCGGCACGATTCACGCCATCGCCACCAAACCTCTCGCCCGCTGGCAAATTTTGATCGGCAAATGGCTGGGTTTCGTGGCGATGTCCGGCGTCTATGTGGCGCTGATGTTCTGGGGCGCGATTGGCGAGGGCTATTGGATCGGCGGAGTCATGGCGCAACATCCGGTGCGCGGCTCGCTCCTCGTTTTCCTCGAATGCGTCGTCGCATTGTCGGTCACGTTCATGTTCGGCACCTGGTTTTCGACGCTCACCAGCGGTGTCATCACTCTGGGCCTGCTGGGTGTTGCGTTTCTGGGCGGGTGGCTGGAGCAGATGAGCGGTTTCACCGAAGGCTCGCGGCTGGCGATGGTCGGAATCATCTCGAGCCTGATCATGCCGAGTGAGGCCGTGTGGCGCCGCGCTGCCTTTGAGATGGAGTCGCCGCTCTCCGGATCATTGCAATTCTCGCCTTTCGCGGATATTTCAATCCCCAGCATTTCGATGATCGTCTACGCAAGCGTGTATCTGCTCATTGCTCTCGCCATCGCGGTCTATCATTTTGGAGAGCGCGATCTTTGACGCCTTTGGTGGCGCGGGCTTCAGCCTGCGGGGGTTGGTCCTTGCAAGGAATAAAACCCGCAGGCTGAAGCCCGCGCCACCAAACCCGCAGGGGCCGCTTCCACTTCGCTAAACTCGCCGCGCCTATAGTAGAATCCGGCTTCAAACACACGACTATCTCGCGAGCGGAGTCCCGCCATCGGCGAAAGGCAATTGTCCCTGCAACCAGGCGCGCGCGTCGGCGCCTATGAGATCGTGTCTCCCATCGGCGCCGGGGGCATGGGCGAAGTGTATCGGGCGCGGGACACGCGGCTCGATCGCACCGTGGCGATCAAAGTGTTGCCGGCGGAAATGTCCAGCGATCCCGACCGGCGCGAGCGCTTCGACCGCGAGGCCCGGGCGATTTCATCGCTGAATCACCCGCACATCTGCATCCTCCACGATGTTGGGAGCCAGGATGGCGCGAGCTACCTGGTGATGGAATATCTGGAGGGCGAAACGCTCGCCAGCCGCTTGAGCAAAGGCCCGCTGCCGATCGACCAGGTCCTTCGCTACGCCATCGAAATCGCGGACGCGCTGGACGCGGCGCACGCGGCAGGCATCATCCACCGCGACCTCAAGCCGGCCAACATCTTCGTTACCAAACGCGGCCAGACCAAAGTGCTCGACTTTGGCCTGGCGAAACTCGCGCAGGACAATCGCGCGGCCGCGCTCACGCTGGATGACAATGGCCCGACGCTGAACGAAGTGCACCTCACGGACCCAGGCACGGCAATCGGAACCGTGGCGTACATGTCTCCCGAGCAGGCTCGCGGCGAGAATCTGGACGCGCAGAGCGACCTGTTTTCCTTCGGCGTCGTGCTCTACGAGATGGCCACAGGCCGTCAAGCATTCGCCGGGCGCACGACGGCGGTGATCTTTAATGAAATTTTGAACAAGACCCCTACCGCGCCCGCGCGGCTCAATCCGGATGTGCCGCTCAAGCTCGACGAGATCATCGACCGGTGCCTCGAAAAAGACCGCGAGCTGCGCTATCACACCGCGGCGGACGTGCGCGCGAACCTCAAGCGGGTGCAGCGCGACATTGACACGGAACGCGCGCGCACATCGAGCCGCGCGCCCGTTGAGGAAGAAGCCTTGCCGCTCGACGCTCCCGCGCGGGCTGGTTCGCCATCGGGTCCCGGCGGGCCACCTGGCTCCGTCGCGCCGCAACCGAGTTCCGATGCCGCGCTCGCTATCGGCATCGTGCAGCGGCACAAACCCGGAATCGTCGTGGCGGCGGTTGTCCTTGTCCTGCTCGTTGTGGGCCTGATCGGCGGCCGCATGTGGCTCGCCCGGACGTCCGGCGGCCCGATTGACTCGATAGCGGTGCTGCCGTTCGTGAACGGCAGCGGCAACCCGGATGCGGATTACCTGAGCGACGGCCTAACCGACACCATTACGAACAGCCTGTCGCAGATTCACTCGCTGCGCGTCGTGCCGCGCACGCTCGTAATGCGCTACAAAAACCAGAACGTCGATCCGCGCCAGGCCGCGCGCGATCTGAACGTGCGCGCCATCGTGACCGGGAGTGTGATGCAGCGCGGCGATCAGGTCAGCGTCCAGGCGGAGATGATCGATGCCGCCAACGTCGCGCAGCTCTGGGGTGACCACTTCGATCGCAACGTGGCGGACATGATGAATGTGCAGTCTGACATTTCCAAGGCCATCGCGGAGAATTTGCGGCTGCAACTGACCAGCGAAGATCACAAAGTGATGGTGGCAGGGACGACGCAGAATGCGGAGGCTTATCAGCTCTATCTCAAAGGACACTACGAGTTTGTCAAACGGAATCGAGACGGCTATAGCAGGGCGAATGCGTATTTCGAGCAGGCGATTGCCCAAGACCCGTCGTACGCGCTGGCATATGCGGGGTTGGCTAGCGGATATTCGCAGCAGGCGCTCTTTGGCTATTCGTCCCCTAGCGAGACCTTTCCCAAAGCCATCTCGGCTGCAAAGAAGGCGATCGCTCTTGACGACGGATCGGCCGACGCCCATGCGTGGCTTGGATTTTCCATTCTCCTTTACGAGTGGAATTGGAAGCAAAGCGAGCTGGAGCTACACCGGGCGTTAGCTCTTGATCCAAATAACGCAGAAGCTCACCTGGTATCAGGTCTCTTTCTGGGGACCCTACGGCGTTTCGACGAGGGGATCGCTGAAGAGAAACGTGCGGAAGCGCTCGATCCGCTTTTGCCGCCCACGTCACTTGGCTACATATTGACAGAGGCACATCGTTATGACGAAGCCTTCGTGGCACTTAATAGGGCCCTGGAATTGGAGCCTGACTCCGTGCTGGCGCATGTGTATCTCGCCCGATTGTACGGCTATAGCGGGAAGGGAGATCTCGCAATAGCCGAGAGCAGGCGGGCGATTGAACTTGGGTTCCCATTTGGTCAGACGTTACTTGCACAGAGTTACGCCGTGGCAGGGAAGAAGGCTGAAGCCATGGCACTCCTGAAGAAATCGATCGAACAATCCAAACGGTCAAACTCCGGGGCCTTTTTCATTGTGTTCGCGTTTGATGCGCTGGGTGACAAGGATCAAGCGTTCAGTTTATTGGAGGAGTCATACAAGGAGCACGACGCGGTTTTGGTATTTCTCAACGAGGTCCCATTCCTCAATGACGCCTGGCGCGGCGACCCGCGTTTCCAGGACCTCGTCCGCCGTATCGGGATTCCCACGCAGTAAACATTGTTGAATGGTGCGAACGAGGAAGGTTTTTAGTGGCGCAGGCTTCAGAGGCTGTGTCACAACTCAATTCCGGGCGCGCCAGCGGCTGAAGGCGTATTCATGGTGCACACTTTGCGGCACGGCTGAAGCCGTGCCCTACAACGATTTTGCAGCTGCCACATAGGTTCTTCAGCCTGTGGATATCAATAGGCGCGCGCCGACGGGCCTACTCCCAATACGAAAGTTCATCGTCCGAAAGAGGCTCAAAAAATTCGGGCCCGATGCTGAGCTTCCCTTTCATTGAGCCTGGCTGACGCTTCTTCTTTGCCTCGGCAATGGCAACGAGTCGCGCCACGTGCTTCGAGCCGCGCGCGATAATAACTTCCTCGCCCGCCGAAGCCTTATTAATCAATCGGGAAAGATTTTTCTTGGCATTTTGAATGCTAACGATCAAATCGTCTCCTTAACATGATTGAGGTCTGTCAGGAATATCGGCAAAACCACTCCTAAGCTATAGACGAACCGGAAGGGTCCGCCGTCGCAGGTTCCGATGCTGCCGAGAAGAAGCCGGAGAGGTCGCGCTGCTTTAGCGTGCGGATGCGGTCGCGCAGGGCGGCGGCGCGCTCGAACTCGAATTTCTTGGCGGCTTCGCGCATTTGGACTTCGAGCTGCGCGAGAACTTCACCGAGTTTTGTTTCGCTGGTAATGTCCGCGTCGGCAAAATCCTCGGCGGGCACGGTGACGTAGTCGGCTTCCACGATCGCGGCCAGCTTCATGTCCACGGACTTGGTGATCGACATCGGCGTGATTCCGTTCGCGTCGTTGTAGGCGACTTGCTTCGCGCGGCGGCGGTTGGTTTCATCGATAGCCTGCGCCATCGAGCCGGTCATGCGGTCGGCGTAAAGGATGGCGCGGCCTTCGACGTGGCGCGCGCAGCGGCCCATGGTCTGAATGAGCGCGGTCGCGCTGCGCAGGTAACCTTCCTTGTCGGCATCGAGGATGGCGACGAGTGAAACTTCCGGCAGGTCGAGTCCTTCGCGTAGCAGATTAATGCCGATCAGGACATCGAATTCCCCGCGGCGTAAGTCGCGCAATATGCGCACGCGCTCTAGCGTATCAATTTCCGAGTGCATGTAACGGCAGCGCACGCCGGTCTCCGTGAAATATTCGGCCAGATCTTCAGCCATGCGCTTGGTGAGCGTGGTGACCAAAACGCGCTCGCTGCGCTCGGCGCGCACGCGGATTTCTTCCAGAAGATCGTCCACCTGCCCTTTCACCGGGCGCACTTCGATCTGCGGGTCCACCAGCCCCGTCGGGCGAATCACCTGCTCAACTACCACCCCGGCCGAGCGCGTCAGCTCGTACGGTCCCGGCGTCGCCGAAACGTAGAGCACCTGCCCGGTGCGGTGCTCGAACTCCTCGAAATTCAGAGGGCGGTTGTCGAGCGCCGAGGGCATGCGGAAACCGTAGTTCACGAGCGTCTGCTTGCGCGAGCGGTCGCCGTGATACATGGCGTGAAGCTGTGGAACGGTCTGGTGCGATTCGTCGATGAACAGCAAATAATCCTGCGGAAAATAATCGAGCAGCGTGGGCGGCGCTTCGCCCGGCAGGCGGCCGGACATGTGCCGCGAATAATTTTCGATGCCATGGCAATAGCCGATGGTGCGCATCATTTCGATGTCAAACATTGTGCGCTGCCACACGCGCTGCGCCTCCGCATACTTGCCTTGCTTTTCCAGTTCCGGCTTCCACCAGTCGAGCTCTTCGAGGATGGTCTTGATCGCGCGTTCTCTCTGCGCCGCGGGCATCACGTAGTGCGACTTCGGATAAACAGTCAGCCTCGACAAATCATTCTGGCCGGAGCGCACTTCTCCCGTGAGCGGATCGATCTGGCGGATGGCGTCGACTTGCGCGCCCCACAATTCCACGGCGTAGGCGTTGTCTTCGTACGGCGGATAGATTTCCAGCCGATCGCCGCGCACGCGGAACGTTCCACGGCGCAAATCTTCCGCGCGCTGGTACTGCATCTCCACAAGCTTCCGAAGCATCGCTTCGCGATTCGTGCTCTGCCCCTTCTCGACCATGAGCAGCATGCCGTAATACGCTTCGGGAGAGCCGATGCCGTAGATGCAAGAGACGGACGCGACCACGATGACATCGCGGCGCTCAAAAAGCGACCGCGTCGCGCTCATGCGCAGCTTGTCCAGTTCGTCATTGATCGTGGATTCCTTTTCAATGTAAGTGTCCGAAGCGGGGATGTAGGCTTCGGGCTGGTAGAAGTCGTAGTAACTCACGAAATATTCGACGGCGTTCTGCGGAAAAAAACTTTTGAATTCGCTGTAGAGCTGCGCGGCGAGCGTCTTGTTGTGGGCGAGCACGAGGACAGGCCGATTCGCCCGCTCGATCACCTTGGCCGCGGTGAACGTTTTTCCGGACCCCGTAACGCCGAGCAGTACCTGATGCTTTTCGCCCGCCTCAATGCCGCGCGAAAGCTGCTCGATGGCGTCCGGCTGATCGCCGCGAGGCTCGTAATCGCTCATGAGTTTGAAGTTCATCGCTTATGAAGAACACTGCGCGCCTACCGGGCCGCGCAGAACCATTTATTATAGCGCAGACGGCTGAGGACCGAAGGAGAGCATGAATTCAAGGCGGTAGGCCACATTCCGATAAGAGGGGCGGTCTCAATGGGTCGTTGCAACACTTGCTGGACGTCTTCATAAAGGAACCTACGAGGCTGATTTCGTTCTCGAGCGTTGATTCAAATAGAACACTACCCTGTTTAGGTTCTAATCGAGTACTGCCGTACAGATCGATTCTCGAGGGGAAGTAGTGTCAGATCAACCGATTAGATGGTGTTGCATCGACCGGTTGAGCTGGCAGGACTTCGCAGGACCTATCGTTGCACAGTAAGTAGTTTGGTGCTACAAATCCACCAAATGTAGCTTGCATTGTCCCCTGCTAAAGCTATTGGGAGTGGGAGGATCGGCATGGAAGACACCAACCGGCGTCTGATGTGGTATGGCATGTTCCTGTTCCTAATTGGGCTTTTCACCGGATTCGCCGAGGGGCGTTTCGTCAATATTCGCATGGGACTCGCCGCACACCTAGAAGGTCTGATGAACGGCACGTTCCTCGTTGTTCTGGGCGCCGTCTGGACCGAGGTGAGACTGCCGCCACTAGCAAAGGCGATCGCATACTGGACCGCGCTGTACGGTACTTACGTGAACTGGCTCGTAACCACGCTTGCTGCAGCTTTCGGGACTGCAGCCCTTTCTCCAATCACAGCAGCGGGCCATAGTGGGAAACCCTGGCAGGAGAGCATTGTTACGGTCGGTTTCATGAGCGTTGGCATTGTGATCGTTGCCTCCTCGGTGCTCGTCCTTTGGGGTCTTCGGGCCAGAGCGTTACAGTAACGCACCCTGCAGAGCTGTACGGGGTCTAAGGGAAAGCCACATTCCGATTCTTGGAATGTGGCCAGGAAGACCGACTTCGATAGATTATTTCCCATGCGCATCGTCCGCGACGAGCGCAACCTGCGAGCGCGTCGCGATCGTCCCGGCGTAGCGCATGGAAGTTTTGCGGTTTGAGGTAAGCGTCAGGTCCATTTGTTCCGTTCCGGATTGCGTGACGCTCACGACCATGCCTGAGGCCTGCGACACGTACTGCAAACTTTGCGCCGAGCCGTTCCACTTCCCCGCCGAGGTCACTCCATTCTTGCGGAGATCCGGGGGAGTCGGATCGCGGACGGTCTTGGAGCGGACCAGGCTTAGGTTTGTGAGGATCACGGCGCAGTCTGCTGCCGGTTGTGAATTCGCCGCAGAATTTGCAGCTGAATCAGCAGCGCCGGGAGCGGCTGGAACATCGGGATTCGGCGGGTGGCAGGACTCGTTGCGAAGATATTCCGAGTCGGTGTGCCAAACGAGACCGGCGATGGGCAAGGAATCGGCCGGCTGTTCCGAGGACCACATTTGCCCCACGGAAACGCCTCCGGGCGGCGCGCCCGCGGCGGCGCTGAGTTGCGCAATCCATTCCCGGGCCGCTTGGGCCGCTTTTTCCGAGTCGACAATTCCTTCCAGGCCTGCAACGTATTTCACTTTTCCAGCGGCATCGAGCGTGAATTCGATCTCTTTGCCTTCCAGCTTACGATATTGCTCGCTGGTTTCGTCGGCGGCGGGGTCGAAGGTATCGCTACGAACGCTGGCCGTGGATTTTTCGTACGTAGTGCGCAGCCGGATTCCGCCCGGCGTGCCGGCATCGGCGGGGAGAACTTCGATGCGCACCGTCGCGTTCCAATCGATCACCAGGCTGGACGGGCCCTGCGGATCGGCGGCGAGGCCGGATCGCGACGTCTCGGTGGTCGTTTCAAATTCCATTTCATAGCGGAATTTCTCACCGGGAATAAATCGCGGCGTCAAAGAAACGCGCGGCGGAACCGCGCCGCCCTTTTGGTGGCGCGGTGGAGATGATTTTTTGGCCGCGGAATTTTGGGCGCGAGCGCCAGGCGAGATCGCCAGCAGGATCGCGAAAATTACGGACACGCAGCGCGTGAATGTCCGGCGATCACTCAGGAATGCAAAAACGCCCGTCATGCTTCGATAGTATGACGCCGGATCGGGGGTTGCAACGTAGAGCGGGATGCGGGAGCGCGCCAGACTGCGAGAGGCATATTGCATCATCTTTCCGGGAATCGGCAGAGCGAGCGGTTGGACTCCCGCTAATCTCGCAGAGCCTGCTCACCCACCAAATTAGTTGCATCGAGGCCAGGAAAAGCGTACGATGCGCGGATTATTGGGCCTTGTCGGGGATTCCTAGTACTTCAAATATACTTACTGTATCAGTATACCTGAGGAGAGGCCATGCTCAAATCCCTGTTGTTCCTGACCTCGTTTTGCGGTTTGGGTATCCTCATTGGCTGTGCGAGCGGAGGAGGCAATCCCCCGCCTCCAGTTGCAGCGACTCAATTTTCCGTCACGCCGGCCTCCACGCCAACCGCCGGCACTCCCTTCAGCTTCACTGTGACAGCGCTGGGCGCATCGGGCCAGACGGCCGCCAGTTATTCCGGGACGCTGCACTTCACGAGCACGGACCCTCAGGCGGTATTGCCGGCCGCATCGATGGTAACTACGGTGACGGCAACCTTCTCAGCCACGCTGAAGACCGCCGGCCCCCAAACGATCACGGCAACTGACGCGAATTCGCTTTCCGGAAGTTCGACCTCGATCACCGTCAGCCCGGGAACGGCGACTCACTTTTCAGTAACCGGTCCCAGCGCCGCTTCCGCCGGGCTGCAATTCCTCTTCACGGTAACCGCATTCGACGCCTTTAACAACATTGCGATCGGCTACACCGGCATGGTGCACTTCACGAGCAGTGACGGCCAAGCAGTGCTGCCTGCAAACTCGGCATTAGCGAATGGGACCGGAAGCTTTCCGGCGACCCTGAAAACGATCACCAACACAACGATCACAGCGGCAGACAGCGCAAACACATCGATTAACGGTACGCCCATCATGATTAGTGTTGTCAGCAATGCGCCCACGCACTTTGCTATCGCCACGCCGGGCCTCGCCACAACACGGAGGCCCTTCAGCTTCACGGTCGCCGCGCAGGATGTCATAAACAATGTGTCCGCCGGTTATTCCGGGACCGTCCAATTCACGAGCAGCGACAGCCAGGCGCACCTGCCGCCCAGCTCGCCAATTACCAGCGGTACGGGAAACTTTTCGGCCACGCTCGAAACAGCAGGCAACCAGACTATTTCCGCTGCGGACACGATTACGATTTCCCTCAAGAACACTTCGAGTGCAATTGCGGTTTCTGCCGCCGGTGCACCGGCTATTTCATCAGGCCCCCCGCCGAGCGGGGCTTTCGGCATGACCTATGGTACGAGCGAAAGAGAATCCTTCGAGTGTTTTGGTTTTAACAGCTGCGTTCCATGCGGCAGTAGGGGTACGAACTGTTCGGGGCTTCCGACCTGCAACCTCGGGCGCAGATTTCCCTGTATTTCCGTAAGATCGGTCATCGATGGCTTCCAACTCGCAGCCACCGGAGGAGTGCTGCCCTACGCCTGGAGCGCCACAGGATTGCCCCCCGGTCTGAATGTGAATGCACAGAGCGGCGAGATTTTTGGCATGCCCACCTCACCGGGCAACTACAACGTTTCCGTGACTGTGGCGGATACGGGGACACCGCCACTAACAACGCCCATGAGCTACACGATCACCATTAACGATCCGCCGCCTCCGGTCATCAACGCCATGCCGGCGCCGCCTTCCGGAGTGGTGAATATTCCATATAGCTTCACTTTCACGGGATCCAGCTCAGCTCCACCTTTGACCTGGAGGGTAAGCGCCGGCACGACTCCTCCGGGCCCGCTGCTCAATCCAGATGGAGTGCTCTCGGGCAACCCGACAGCGGCGGGAACCTCGTCCTTCACGCTCATAGCGCAGGATTCTTTCAAGCAAGACTCGGCGCCGCAAAATTTCAGCATTCAGATTTTTGCGCACGGCTTCAAGCCCACCGGCAACATGGCAGGCCCACGCATCGCGCATACGGCGACGTTGCTCAGCACTGGAAAAGTGCTCGTGGCGGGAGGAACCGATGGGAGCGGCATGGCCCTCGCATCGGCCGAGATTTATGATCCCATAACCGGAACCTTTTCCGCGACTGGCAGCATGGCAACGGCGCGCCACCACTTCGCGGCGACGTTGCTGTGCGATTTATCCGCGCCACCTTGCAATGACAAGCGAGTGCTCGTGACGGGAGGACTGGACGTCAATGGCAACCCCCTTATGTCGGCTGAAATTTACGATTCGACTACCGGAACTTTTGCCCCGACGACGGGCATCATGCAATTCGTGCACGCCGTTCACACCGGGACGCTCCTCCCCAACGGAAAAGTGCTGATCGCCGGCTGGGGCCCGGCCACAGCGGAACTGTTCGATCCGTCCACCGGTACATTCAAGGCGACAGGCAGCATGTTGGAGGCGCGCGTCTGGCACACGGCGACCCTCCTGAAGAACGGAAAAGTGCTCGTGGCCGGAGGGATCACGGGGGCCCCGCCGACTACGACAGTCCTCGCGGAGGCCGAGATATATGACCCCGCCACGGGGAATTTTTCGTTGACGCTCGGACACCTGTCAAACGCGCGCCAGACTCACACCGCGAGTTTGCTTGCAGATGGGAAAGTGCTTGTGGCCGGAGGGATGTTGGACAATGCCGGGACAGCCACCGCAACCGCGGAGTTGTTTGATCCCGCCACTCAATTGTTCACGACCACAATTGGCAGCTTGACGACCGCGCGCGATTTCCATACAGCCACGGCATTCAGTAACGGTACAGTTCTTTTGACGGGAGGCGATAGTGGGGCTGGACCGCTGGCGTCGGCAGAGCTGTATGATCCAACCGCTGAAACTTTTTCACCCGCCGATAGTATGGCCGCCACCCGCGAATCGCACACGGCTACACTGCTGAATGACGGGACGGTGCTCGTAACGGGAGGAAGCGGCGACGGCGAGGGAACGGCAGAGCTGTACCAGTAGCACGCCCGCGGGCAACCCCTCGCGCTACTTTTGACGAGAGATGGGGCGGGCTGCGGGCTTAGTATCGGGGGACGTAAGGACCAGCTTCGGAGTCTCAATCGTCCCGCTTAAGAAAAAACTTGTCGGCGCCGCGGAAACGGGCGCCTTCGCGGCCTGGTAGATCGAGGGATAGACTCGAATGTTCAGCGCGTGCGAGAAATCGATTCGCCCTTCCGCTTCGAGCCGCCCTCGGGAATTATCCATCACAAAATTCGCCAGATCGATTCCTCCGGTCTGGATGCGGTACCTTCCCTGAACGGAGGGGAAGGCAAACGGCGCAGGATTCGGATTGTCGTCCGGAAACACGGTGGAGAGATCGAGCCCGCGCAGCGCGACGTTTCGCCCATCCAGTGTTCCCTGCCCTTGCATCGAGCCAATCAAATCCTGGCGGCCAATGCCGTGAGCCGACAAGGTGAGCGTTGCGGACGCGTTTCCGCCGATGCGCGTATCCAGGAAAGGCACGGCGCGTCCCAGCTGGGCAAGGTCAACACGATCGAAGCGACCCTGAAATTCATACGATGGATTGGGCAGCAGCTGCGCATCGAGCGAGCCGGAAACTTTTCCTCCAAAAAAATCGGCCTGGGCATTGCGTATCTGTACGGTCCGCCCTGCGAGTTCCGCCTGGCCGTCGAGCTGTTCCAAGTGCATTGGCGGAATGTCGATCTCATTGACGCGGAGACGCCCGCGCGCCGCAAGCCGCGTCACGACTGCGTCGGCAGGCGGAGCCGCAGCGGCCACGGTATTCGCGCCGGTGAATCGCGCCAGGAAGCCCGGCCGCGCGCGCGGGCCGAGCCAGCGGTCCAGGTCCGCGGCGTCCAAATGATCCGCGGACAGATCGAAGGTCCATTGCTTGTCCGAATATTTTCGCGCGATCGAGCCGTGCCAGACCGCGCCGAATCCCTCCGCCGCGGATAACGTGATGGTCCGCTGCAACGGCGCAAATTCGAGATGGGCTTTGGCCAGGCGCACGGGCTGATTGACGTACGCCGGACTTAAAGTCAGGCCAAGAAAATCCACGGTTCCAAGCCACGAGACCGCGGGTGAATCCGGGCGATGAGCTCCACGCATCTTTACAGTGAGGCCGCCCTCGGCGGTCCAGCCCGAGTTCGCAGGTCGCGCAAGCGCGCTGGAAAGAACAAGCCAATCCTGCGCGCGCGATGTCGCTCCTTCGATGGAAAAATTCCAATCCAGAGGCCAGTGAAGGACGCCGTTGGCCTGGGGTAAAACGGATCCGCGGATGACGAAAGAATTCTGAGGTTCGCTGCCTGCTTGGATCTCTTCACGTGCGCCTGCCGCAGGCGCGGAGGCAAAAGAAATTTCCGTGGGCGCAATTTCGATTCCTCCGCGCGATACGTTCGCGCTCAAGGCGCCAATCCGCAGCGGCGCAGGCAGCGATTTTTCGGTAAGCGTTCCGCCAACGCTGGAGATGGCACCTTGCTGAAGTTGGATGGGCCATCCGCCCAGTTTTAGACGCAAGCCCAGGGCGCAATCCGCGCGCAGATCTTCCGCGACATCCGGTTGCAAGGCTCGGTACCAGGAGAGGACATCGCCAAGCGCGAGCATCGAGGATGCGATGTCCAGTTGGGGTTGAAGACCGTGCGCCCAATCCAATTCCCCGGTCCCTTGAATGCGCGACGCCGGCAATTCCAAAAGCAGCTTGCGAATTTCCGCGCGAGGCTCGCCGGGCCGCCAGGTAATGTCCGTGGAAAGATTGGCCGTGGGGTCCGCGCCACGCTCGGGGAGCCTCCAGCCGTGCAGTCCGGTCAATCGCGCCGCGCCGGAAATGGACCATTGCGCCGCGCCGGAATCCGCGCCGCCAACCGCCGAGGAATTCGCGGGATCTATGCGCGCATCGAGATCCACTGCAAGCAGGCCGCGCATTCCGTAGTCATTCTGCCGGACGAAGCGCAACGTGTCGGCCAGGGAGGCGGCGCGCCAGGTGAGATTGAGTTGGGCCGGCTGAAGGCGCGCGGTCGTCCCGGCAATCGATCCGCGCACGCGCACCGTGCCGATATCCTGCAACTCCACACCTGCGCGCATGGGACGAGCCTCCAGGTCGAGTTGCCAGCGGCCCGCGCCATTCTGCTCGACGCGGCCCGCGACATCGACCAGAGCGAAGGGGCTTTTGTTGTCTCCCTGCTTAAGATTAATGCGCCCGCCATCCACATCGATCCGGTAAGGACGCGCCGCGCGGACATCGCTCGAAGGGGCCAGCGGGCCCACAAAGCCGGGCCGCGCGCCGGGCGGCGAAGCGGGCGGCAACCAGCGCTCGATATTCCAGCGCCCTTCGGCATCGCGCACCAAATTCAGACTGGGCCGTGACAGCGAAACGGAGCCGAACTCGAAACGTCCGGCGAGCAAGGCCGTCCACTGCACCCCTGCCGTGAGCGTATCCGAGCGCAGGAAATATTCGTTTCCGAAATGCGGATCGTCCGCAACGCTGACGAAATGGGCCTCAATCCGTGCGCCGTCAAGCAAACTGAAATCGAACCAGGAAACCTCGACGGGGCGGCCGAAGGTCGCGGCGAGGTGCGCGATCAGGTAGCGGCGCACGGCGCCGGCGCGCAAGGCGCGCGAAAATCCGAAGCTCGCGGCGAGGAGCAACACCGCGCCGGTCAGAACCACTCGCAGCCATTTTCGCCTGGTCATGGTGCAATCAGGGATTGTTGCAAAAGGCGGGAAAGAAGAAAAGCGCCGCGTCAGTGAACTTCATGCAGCATCCGCGACCACCGGGTGCGCGACGGCAAATGCAGAACGGTATCGAGGAGACTGTAAAACCAGGAATTCACGTTTCGGTCCGCGCCGTCAGTGGCGTCTCCCAGCACGGACCAGTAAATCACCACCGGACGCCCCATGACGGCGTCGTGGTCCACGAATCCCCAGAACCGGCTGTCCCAGCTATGGTCGCGGTTATCGCCCATGGCGAAGTACTTGTCCGGAGGGACCACAATTTCGCCGTCGTGAATGTATTGAAAAATCTCATCCGCCCATTCCGGCTGCATGTTGGCTTGCAGGTATTGCGGGCTGCGCGGCGGGAAGTTGTCTCCGAAAGGGTCGTACGGCGCGGCAGGGTCGCGGACGATGTAGGGTTCGCTGATCCGCTTCCCGTTGACATACACCTGCTGGTCCACAATCTTGACGCGGTCGCCGGGAATTCCAATCACGCGCTTGACGTAGTGCGGGTGATCCTGAAACGGAAATTTGAAAACGATAATGTCGCCGCGGCGGATTTCGCGGTACGGGAGGAAATGGTCGTACCAGTGCCCGCGACCGCCAAAAATAAATTTATTCACGAGCAGGTGATCGCCGACCAGCAGGGTCGGCTCCATGGATTGCGATGGAATTTTGAACGCCTGCACGATAAACGTCGTGCCAAACAGCGCCAGAATCACCGTAACCAGAAGCGATTCGATGTATTCGCGCACCGTGGCGGGATGCGATTCCGCGGGATGCGCCGCGGCAGCTTCGCGCGTTTCCACGGCCTGTGCTGTTTCAGACGTCACTTCGTTCCTCTGCCCCCAATTGTATCAGGGCCGCGATCGCAGCGGATTGCTCCGCTTCTTTTTTCGTTCTTCCCAATCCCATGGCCGGGGTTTGCCCCGCGATGCGAACCTCGACGCGAAATGTTTTCTGATGATCCGGGCCGCTCTCTGCAATCACATGATACGCGCCCGGCGCCATTCCCCGCGATTGCAGAAATTCCTGCAGCGCGGATTTATGGTCGGTGTGGCCCATGCGTTCGGCCTCGCCCGCGATCGCTCCTTCCACCAGAGTGCGCCGGACGAACCCTCGCGCCGCCTCCAGCCCGCCATCCAGATAAATCGCCGCGATCAAGGCTTCGTAGGCGTCCGCCAGAAGCGCCGGCTTGGTTCGCCCGCCGGTTTTCTCCTCCCCGCGGCCAAGGCGCAAGTACTTGCCCAACCCGAGGCGCTGGGCCGAGAGAGAAATCGCCGTGGCGTTGACCAGCCGCGCCCGGCTCTTGGAGAGCTGCCCCTCGGTCCACTCCGGAAATTCGCGCACGAGTTCTTCGCTCACGACCAGTTCGAGGACGGCGTCTCCGAGGAATTCAAGCTTCTCATTGCTCTCGGCGGGTTCTTCCGCCGCGCGTTCCGGGATGCGGGAGCTGTGCATTAGCGCCTGGAGAAGCAATTGCGCATCGCGGAATGGATGCCCCAGAAGCGACACCAATTCCGCGATCTCAGTGGAAGCCATATTCTCCGGCTCAGTCCCTGCTCAACTTTGTCCCTGACGCTATGTCTTTCTTAACGGCTTCCTCGCGGGACTTGCAGGCGGTCACGAGTGGACCGGTGGCCGCGCATTTTTCATAGGCGGCGACGGCGCCGTTCAAAAAGCTGCTCTGCGAGTCGGCGTTTCCGAGCAAGTAGTAGTCTACCGGATCGGGGCTGGTGGCAAGCTGCAGGGCTTGCGTCAATTCAGTCCGGGCATCCTCGTATTTTTGATGGTCGATGGCCAATAGGCCGAGACCGCTGTGACATAGCGCGAGCTTGTCATTCTTGGCCTTCTCGAAAGTGGCGTCGTCGACCGTCTCCGGCTTTGTCAGGGAAGGAATCAGTTCAATGGCATGGTGCGCATACACCTCGGCTTTTTGCAACTGCTGCGGGCCATCCGGCGTATTCGATTTCACGCGTCGCGGTATGGCCATCGCCAGCAGGGCCAGCACATCCACGTTATCGGGGTTGAGTTCGAGCGCCTTGGCTCCCGCAGCGAACATCTTATCCGTATTTCCAGTGGTGTAATAGGCGGTGGTCAACATCCCGTATACTCCAGGCACGTACTTGCTCATCGGAAACTTGGTGATGAAATCTTCCCCGATCTGGATTTGCATGGCCGGATCGCCGCCCTGGGCTGCCAGGACGTTTTTGTATGCGGCTTCTTCCGCCTTATTGATCTTCGGCGCCTTTTCCGAATCTTTTGGCGCCGGCGTATTCTGCGTTGGCGATGGCGCCGGCTTCGGCGCCGACGACTGCCCGTATTGAGCGCTGGATGTGCCTGCACCTAAGAAAATGGCAACAGTGAGGCCAAGCACTGCCGCCGACCCGTTGAAGAACTTTGCCGTCATGTTGGGAATCTCCTCCACGAAAATAATTCTCGGAGTTGATCGTACGCCCCGAGTGAATTGCCTGTTACCCCTGCGCTGCCTGCCGCGTGCCGCTGTGCGGCCGGAAGAGCAGGAATATAATTACGACTTGCCGTTCGACGGCTTATCGCGCGACGGAGTCTGGTACCCCGCGTCGATGCCGTGTTGAGCCGCGGTCCGCGCCGAATCTGGCGCCCCCGCAACCGCCAGCGCCGCGCGATATTCCAACACGGCGAGGTCCCTCTTCCCCTCTACATCGTACATTCTACCGAGATAAATATGCGACCAGGAAAGATTTGAAGGATCTGAATGCGCGGCCGAACCGGCCAGGGGATTCTGAGCGGCCGCGATCACTTTGGTAAAAAGTTCGCGCGCCTGCTCCGGCTTGCCCTGGAGCGCGGAAGCTACGGCAAGACCGTAAGTGGCGCGCTCGTCATCCGGATGCGACGCCAGCACCCGTTCAAAAGATGCGGCAGCCGCAGCGCCGTTCCGCGCGGAGATTTGGCGCTGCCCTTCGGCCAGATCGTCATCCAGCGGATTGGACGAAGCAGCGGGCTTGGCCGCCATTCGCATGTCCACAGGCGGCGTCTCGCCCGCGGGCGCCGCGTCGGCAAATTTCACGCCGCGCAACCGCCGCTGTTCCGCCTCCACATCGATCCCTTTGATCAGATCCGGCAAGTAATATCCCATGGCCGGTTCCGATTTTTCAAATCCGGAAAGTCCCGCGTAAATGGGACGGACCAGAACATATCCACTGCCTTCGGCCTGGTCGATCGCCGAGGCCAAATCCCCGGGAGACAAGCGGCGCAATCGAAGCTCTACCGCGCGGACCAGGCATTCGTCAAAGAATCCGGAAAAATCGTCGCGCAAATCCACCGGGAGCAGCGGGGCGTGCGCGGCGTATTCCAGCAGAGGAGAATCCTTGGAAGCTTGAACGCGGTAGCGGATGGCGATCGGATCGAGAAGGAAATGCAGAAATGCGTGGCGAATGTCGTCCATCGGCGGATCGGCACTGGGCCGCACGACCAGCGCGTACTGGTCTCCAAAGGTCCGGAAAATTGTCTTGCCTCCGGCCAAAGGCTCGACATAAACGGCAAACGTACGGGGACTGCCGGAACGTATAATTTCGCGAAGATAGTTGGAAGCCGTGAAAACGAGGGTGGAAATCGGAGCGCGCAAGCTTTCCACGCCGCCTTCGTAATCCGGCTGATAAAATTTCCAGAGCTCGCCGATCTTGGCCTCGTCATAAAAATTGGCCAGGATCGGATTGAAGCCGTCCAGGGCCAGCGCTTCCGGCGGCAAATCGTCGCGGCGCAATTCAAAGTGAAAATCCGGAGGGGGACCCGCCACCAAAGCAAAGGTAGCAAACCGGGAGAACGTGGCGCCGGAATCGCCCAGGGCATGCTCCGCGTAATATTTGCGCAGCGCTTCCACCGCGGGCCCCTGTAGCGCCAGCATGCGCTTGCGCAGCTGAACCCGGCCCGGGCTATCATTCGCTCCGGAGTTGTATCCGGCTGCATCGAGCGCGCACATGACCGCAAAAAGCTGGGGTCGCGAATCGACGGAGACAGTTTGGCGAGTTTCGTTCTTCGCGGATGGAGAAGGAGCTTTGCCTGCCGGCGCCTGCGCATGCGCAAACGGAAGCGCACCCACGAGCAGGGCGGCTCCGAGGCTCGCAACCCACACACACCGATTTCTGTTTAGAATGAACCGCAATTGATCATCCAGCCGGTTCTTAAATTTACAGGGCCGGCTCAACCCAGTCAAGAAACCCCTTCAACAATTGGAAGGTTGTTTCGGCTGTCAGGTTGTCCTGCAACTATCCAAATGGGAAAAGGTGGAGGGAAAGGCAAAATTTCCAGGCAGGCTAGTTCATCCGGAATTCGACGCTGACGGTCACTTGCGAGGGAGCGGGTTTCCCATCTATCAAACCGGGAGAATATTTCCACTGACTTACCGCATCCGCAGCCGCCTGCCGTAGAAGGATCGGTCCACTCAGCGCTTTCGCGCTTACGACCTTTCCATTCGCATCAATACTTGCGGAAACCGTAACGATTCCCTGGATGTTCGTTGTCTTCGCGGTGGCGGGGTATACGGGCCGCGTCGAAGAAATTAATTTCGGGTCGCGCACCGTCTTAGCGGCGGCAACGGGCGCGGGTGTTGAAACCACCGGGGCGGCGGGCGCAGGGTTGGCAGACGCCAGGGCGGGAGGAGGAGGCGCCGGTGGATTCGAAATGCGCCCTGCGGATGTAAGCAGCCCGGCAGGGGTCACGGTTCCAGCCGGTCCCGTAGAAGCAATATCGGTAACGGGCGCGGCTCCATCGTTCAGCTTGGCGAGATTTTGATTCGGCGCACTAGGAGAAGCCATCTTCAAATTCGGAATCAGCGGGCGCCGGGTGGACGGCGGCTCGGGCTGTTTGGCGGCCACTGCCTTTTTTTCTTGCCGCCGGGCATTCCTTGCGTCCGGGATTGTATCTGGCCGAGTTTCTGTTGGTGCTTCCGAAATTGCGGGACTCGTGATGACGGCAGGAACCGCCTCGGCTGAATTCACGGGCTTGGCCGGATTAGCAGCGACAGGTTGTGCCTGCATTTGCGTCGGCGCTGCCGTAGCAGCTGCTTCTTCCGGCGGCGCCGGAACAGGCGCAGGCGCACTGCTGGCTGCTGCAGGCTCCGGCTTAGATGGCTGGTTCACAACAGCTGTTTTCGCCACCGGGACCGGGGGGGTGCTTCGATGCAAGTAAAACACGACGGCACAAGCCCCGGCTAAAACCAACGCGCCCACTCCCACAATCAGCGGCATGCGCCCGCTCGATCCTCCGGTGGAAGCCTCAGATTGCTCGTATGCCATCAGCCCTTTACTCAGGAAATCGTGCGACGGTGCCGCAGCCGGGCCGGCAATCGATGACGCTTCCCTCTTTGCCGGAATTGCATGCTTCTCCGAGGGCGTTTCTGAAGTGGGCGGATCCCAATTCGCAATCGATGTAGGCTTGGCTGTTTCGGAGAGGTTGTAGTCGGAAGCCGCTTTGGCGATCCTCTCCGGACCAAATCTTGCAGGCTCGGTTTTGAAATCGCGTGCCGCGGGGGTGGGAGGCGTGCCCGCTCGTCCGGCAATGTTTTCAAATGTGGCAGCGCTCCCCAATGAGGCATTCGCGGGTTTGACTGGAGGCTCCGCGGGTGCGGAAACGCGAGAAGCTACTGGAGGCGGCGCTGCGGCTTGCCACGGGGCCGGCGGAGCGGCCGGAGGGGCAGCAGCACAAGGAATCGTGTCCTGATGAATGCTCCAGAAATCATTTACCGGTTCGAGGAATTCGACTTCAACGTAGCCCTTGACGCTCGGCAGATTGCGCCCGCCCACGACCTGGCAGACCACGTCACGTCCCTTCGCATTTGAAAGGATGACCTTTTGTCCGGCCGGCATATTGTTTTTGCTGCGAAGGACTGCCCCATTATCAAACACGATGACGGTCCTGCCGTCTTCCCGAATCGGGGCGGCCTGGCCGCCTGGTTCGCCGGGCAAGCTTCGGATCGTGACATTCACTTCCAAACAGACAGGATTAGAACGGGGAGATTGGCCGGCATTGCCCTCAGAATTCTGGGAGGACACGCCCGGCTTTCCCGGGCCGTTCAACTCAGGTGAGTTTTTGGCCGTGAGCGTCATGGCAATCCCATCATGAACGGTCCCACGCGCGAGGGTTCGCGTGCACCATTAGGGTGCCTTTATTTTCGGCTTAGCCGGGGAAGGCTGGCTATAGTACGTGGGTACTACTAGAGAACATTTGCGGTATTCAGAAACGCGCACGGGCCAGAGGCGGAAATTTCTTGTAGCGGATCGAAGAAAGTTGCAGCCTTCGCGATTACCCGCGGATGGAAATATCGCTAAAACTCAAAACTACGCGACCGCCGGAAGTGAAGCGGCCAAAGCTCATCTGCGGCCGGAAGCGCGAAAACAACAGGACCATATCCAACTGGCGGCGAACGGTTTCGGTATCGGGACCGGCCAGAATTCTGTAACTCACGGCTTCACCGTGCGAGCTCACTGTGGCTTCCACCAGCAGCGCGTGGGGACCGGCATGCCCGGACTCTTCCAGGCCGGTGATCGGGAATGGAGCCAGAGCCTCCAGGCGCGCCGGCTGCAGCAAATTCGTCGGCGAATCATTGGCCCCCGCGCGCATCGGCACGCCCAGCCCGAGCAACTGGCACACCAGGACAAATACGACGAAAGCAACGGTGAAACCGCCGGTCGCGGGGATGGCCAAAGGTTCCAGGATATTCTTCAGCACCAGCTCGGCGCGTGTTCGCGCGCGAAGAACATAGTGCAACCAATTGCGGTCGGACAGGCGTTGCGCGGCCGCGACACGAATCTTCAACGCCAGATCCGCGGGCGGCGTGGGACGTTGCACACTGGACATCATCGATGACAGCGCTTGATATACTCTCAGCTCGTCACGGCAATCCTCGCAGATCTCCAGGTGGCGCCCGATAGATACGTGCGTATCCGACACGGATCCCGTCAGCGCCGCGCCGTCCAGGTAGCCCGGCAATAATTGTCTTACTTTTTCGCAGTTCACTAGACACCTCCCTCAGCGTCACCCGTCTTGCCCGGGTGCGCCCAGCCGGTTGTGTCGGCCCGGCTGGCTTGGTGTTCCTCCGCCGCCGTAAAGAGCGGGGAGTGCAAAACCGATTCTCTCTGGTGCCGCGCGGGGCCATGGGCATGGGCGCCATGCGAGTCCTGGAGTAAAGGATCCAGGATTTCCCGCAACATTCGCCGGCCTCGCAAAATGCGCGATTTCACCGTCCCCGCAGTTACCATAAGGACTTCCGCCACTTCCTCGTAAGACATTCCTTCCAGGTCCCTCAAGATCACGGCGCTTCGAAAAACTTCCGGGACCTTCAGCAGCGCCTGCTGCACTGCGTGCTGCACTTCGTGAGAGGCAGCCTGGTCGAACGGCGTGCTGCCGGCATCTTCGATTTCCAGCGTTGCGTGGCCGTTGGCCGCCGCAACGTCAATCGAATCCTGTTCGCGATGATGCCGCCACAGCCAGCGCCGGTGATTCAGCGCTTCGCGGATGGCAATCCGGTACAGCCAGGTCTTCAGCGAACTGCCGCGTCGGAAACCGCGAATGCCGCGAAAGGCCTTGAGAAACACGTCTTGGGTGATGTCGGCGGCGTCGCACGATTCCGATACCATGCCGGCAACCAGGCCGTAGACCGGGCCCGAATAGTGCGTCACCAGCCAGTCGAATGCTGCGCCGGAACCACCCTGCAGTTCCGTCACCAGCTCGGCTTCGTCCTGCGACCAGGGAAGGACGCGCGCCAAGTCAGACACGTCTACCGCCTCTCCCGCCTGCCTGCGCCCAACGTTTCCGCGGAGCAGTCGCGCCAAACGCCATGTGCCTTGCGCAGCAGACCTTGAAGCCGCTTACAGGGTTTCCCGACCAGAAACCTGTCCGGCCCAATCGTGCCGGATGGTAAGCGCTTCATTTGGATTAGACACCAAAGAGAGGGAATGGTTCCCCCTCTTTCTACTATTGTGCGCCGATAGTACTGGGTTTGCAATGGTACATGCGCGGCAGAACCGGGTTGCAAGGAAAGGGGTTAGGTAGCACAGACTTTTCACCCTGAGTGGAGGAAGGGCAGTCTGTGGGGGTCCATATGCGATCCCGGGCCATGCGCGCCAGCCAAGATCAAGTGAATCCCGGTCGACTGAAGTCTGTGCTACCAAACCCTGTCCCATCGGAGATAACATTCTTTAAATGCGCCGGAATGAGAGGCGTCAGGGTCAGGGAGAGGTCATGGACGGAAATCGGATACGTCAAATTGCGCTGGTGGGATTTGGAGAAGTCGGCGGCATTTTCGGCCAGGACTTCGCCGCGGCGGGACTGAATATTTCATTATTCGATATTTTACTGAACAATGACTCATCGCGTTCAGGCATGCTGGCCAAGGCGAAAAGTGCGATGGTCCGCCCGTGCGATACCCTCGAAGAAGCCGTGCGCGGCGCGGACCTGGTGATCTCCGCGGTGACGGCATCCTCCGCAGCGGGCGCCGCCGGGAGCGCTGCCCCGTTTCTGCGCGCCGAGCAAATCTACCTGGACCTCAACTCGGTCTCGCCCGAAACCAAGCGGGAAATTGCGCGCAATTTGCGCGAATCTCCCGCCATTTTCGTGGAAGCGGCCGTGATGGCCGCGGTCCCGCCGCAGCGGCTCAAAGTGCCGATGCTGCTGGGAGGCGCGGACGCGGCAATGGCCGCTGCGCGGCTGCAGGCAATCGGCCTGAATGTAAAACCCGTCAGCGAACAAATCGGCGTGGCCTCGGCGATCAAAATGTGCCGCAGCATCGTCATCAAGGGGCTCGAAGCGATCGCGGTGGAGTCGATGTTTACGGCGCGGCGGTATGACGCCGAAGAACAAGTTCTCGAGTCTCTGGCCGCGACGTTTCCAGAAATGGGTTGGGACGGCGAATTGCCGGATTATTTGATCAGCCGCGTCGCCGAGCACGGAAGGAGGCGCGCGGCGGAGATGCGCGAAGCGGCCCAGGCCGTTGCGGACGCGGGACTGGAGCCCTGGTCCGCTCTCGCCACGGCGCAGCGCCAGGATTGGCTCGCGCAAACAATTGCAAATTATTCGCTCACCGTTGCAAACGGCGAAGCGTTTTCGTGGCGCGAACTTGCCGACGCGATTGCCAAGGCTTCGTCGGCTGCGGAAGAACCCGCGCGAAAATCATAGGCAAAAAATCGTCGCGCCAGTCTGCCCTGCGCATGGCTTGATCCTTTTCAACACTCAATAGTCCCGCAACATTAAGCGTGGCCCTCCGGAGACGATTTCGCGTCGTATCTGAACTTGACCAACCGAAGCGCCCGGCGTACGCTTTTTCCGCAAACAGAAGATCAAATTGGAAAATCCAGCGAAACGATGGAATTCCAATCGCTCCACATGGGGGCCCTATGTCGAGGTTGAAATCTTGCTTCCTTGTTCTTGTGGCTCTTGCCTGCGCCTTACCCGCTTACACCAAAGATCAGCCGGTGGCGGAATTGACCGGAGTAGTGACTTCCGACGCAGAAGGGCGCATGGGAGGCGTGCTGGTTACCGCCAGGCCCCAGGGTGCGAACATGACGGTCACAGTGATCAGCGATGATCAGGGCCGTTACGCCTTCCCGCCCGGGAAGCTTCAGCCTGGAAAATATACTCTGACCATCCGAGCGATCGGATACGAATTAGCCGGACAAACTGCGGCCGAAATAAAACCGGCCGGAGCAGCGCATGCCGATATTAAGGTCGTGAAGGCAAAAGATCTTGCCTCGCAGCTCACCGGCGCAGAGTGGATGATGAGCATTCCGGGAAACGAAAAGCAGAAGATCGCTCTGTTTCACTGCGACCAGTGCCATTCCCTCGATCATGTGGCTAAGAGTACCTATGACGCAGAGGGTTGGATGACTACCCTGCACCGCATGCAGAATCAATGGCAAGCGGGAAGCACATTCACGCACCCCATGCCCCCGCCCTTTCCGCCCAAGGAATATCCGTCGGATCCCGAGCTGGCGAAGTATTTGAGTTCGATTAATTTGAGCGGCGACAGGACGACGTGGCCCTATGAGTTGAAAACTTTCCCGCGGCCTCGCGGGGCGGACACCCGGGTTGTTATTACCGAATATGAAATCCCTCGCGCGGGAAGTTCGCCGCACGACCTGGCCATCGACCGCGACGGGATGGTCTGGTACGACGATTTTCAAAGCCCGGAGATTGGCAGGCTCGATCCTCGCACGGGCCAATTCAAGGAGTGGAAGCTGCCGACGCTCAAACCAGGCCTGCCTGAAAATAGCTTGACGATCGAGTTGGACAGCCAGGGAAATCCGTGGCTTCCGCGAGGCTATCAAGGATGCGCGGTCACCATGTTCGACGTCAAAACGGAAAAGTTTCAGACCTGGAGCGCTCCTGCCGAATACAACGACGATCACGCCAGCTGCACGCAGGGAAATGTCGGGCCGAACGGGATGGTCTGGTTCAACAGCTTCAACACCAGCAAAATGTTTGAGCTGAATTCCAAGACTGGGGAAGTCAAAGCCTACAATGCCTTTCCCCCCGGGAGCGTGCAGTACAAGGGCCCCAATCGCGTTTTTTACTTCGGCATCGATGAACACTTCGCGACGGCGGAAAAGACCCACAAAATGTACGGCAGCGCCATCTCCGAAAATGGGAACCCAATTTATTGCGACATCGAGGGAAGCAACATCGCAGTCCTGGATCGCGCCACCGGGCAGGTAACTTTAACCCCTACGCCGACTCCGGCCGCCGCCCCTCGCCGCGGGTCCATCGATTCCTCCGGCAACTTTTGGTTTGGAGAATGGATGGCGGGCCAATTGGGCATGTTCAATCCGCAAACGAAGGAGATTAAAGAATGGAAGCCGCCAGTCCCATGGAGCGGCATCTATCGCGCGGTGCGCGACAACAATGGAGACGTCTGGTCTGGCGCAATGAGTACGGATTACGTCCACAGGCTGAACCCGAAAACGGGAGAATGGCGCGAATACATGCTACCGACTCTCGGCGGAGAGATGCGCGATATCAAGATTGAAGGCGCGGGAGCGACGCCGAAGGTTTGGGTGCCTCTCGTTCACGCCGGCATACTGGCCAAGATCGAGCCGCTCGAATAGCTGACTGCCGCAAACGTCCGGGGAAAACCTCGATGGGCCGCCAGGGGCTAAAGAGTCTGTGTGACAACTCGATATCGGACAGGTCAGCGGCTAAAGCCGCGATGATTCTGAACACGTTGCGGCACGGCTGAAGCCGTGCCCTACAAAGATTTAGAAGTTGCCACACGGACTCTAAAGCCCTGTAATTCTTCGTATGTTGATGTCGCGGCTGAAGCCGCGACCCACAAAGATGATTCCTGCGGTAGCTTCTAGAAGCCTACTCAGATATAAGTTTTGTGGGTCACGGCTTCAGCCGCGACATTCAGAGCCCTTAAAGACTTGGGCTTTAGCCCCTGACGCCCTGTTTAGTATGGCGCACCATTTATAGGATAGCTTTTGATCAGAGGAATCAATCCATGTCTACCGAACCGATTTACGACCTCGCGCATCTCGCCCACATGGAAATGCTGACGCCGAAGCCGGACGAGAGCTTGAAATTTTTCGTCGGCGTGATGGGCATGACGGAAACGGCGCGGAAAGGCGATTCCGTTTATTTGCGCGGCTGGGACGACTACGAGCACCACACGCTGAAACTAACCGCCTCAAAAACTTCCGGCATGAACCACATGGCGTTCCGCGCGCGCAGCCCGCAGGCGCTCGAGCGCCGGGTCGCCGCATTGAAAAGCTCCGGCTACGAAATCGGATGGACGGACGGCGATCTCGGCCACGGCCCCGCATTCGCCTTCCACGATCCCGACGGCCACAAGGTCGAGGTCTATTATGAGACCGAGTGGTACAAGGCGCCGCCCGAGCTGCGCCCCGCTCTGAAAAACCAGGCCATGCGCTTCCCTGCCCGCGGCGTCAATGTGCGCCGCCTCGATCATCTCAACTGCCTCGCCGTGGACATCAAGGCCAACCGCGTTTTCTTCGAGGAATATCTGGGCTGCCGCCTCACCGAGCAAATCGTGATGAATGACGGATCGGAAGCGGGCATGTGGCTGACGGTTTGCAACAAGAGCTACGATTTCGCCTACACCCGCGACCATACCGGCACGCGCGGCCGCTTCCACCACGTGACTTACGCCGTGGATTCCCGCGAAGATGTCTTGCGCGCCGCCGACATTTTCCTGGAAAACGGCGTCTTCATCGAAACCGGCCCGCACAAGCACGCCGTGCAGCAAACTTTTTTCCTCTACGTCTACGAGCCCGGCGGCAACCGCGTGGAAGTCGCCAACGCCGGCGCCCGCCTGATCCTGGCCCCCGACTGGAAGCCCATCGTGTGGACGGAAGAAGAACGCAAAAAAGGCCAGGCCTGGGGACTCAAAACCATCGAATCGTTCCACACGTACGGAACGCCGCCTGTGGATGTGGGACATTATTAGGATTTAGATCCGCGCCCTTGCAAAGGGCAAAAGGCGCAAGGATGCGGCGCCCGAACTTCGGATGCTCCGGAAGGCCTGCCTACCCGCTCATGCTCGAGTTGTATTTAGTTGGTGGGGTTCGCCTGTGGCATGGCTTCGGGGGCATCCGCCGGTGCTGGACCCACGCGCTCCACGATGACGTGCTGGATAAGCACGGGTGTGAGAGGTTTGTCGCGGGCGTCGCGCTTGACCCGCGCGATGGCCTTCACGACATCCACATTGCCGCACTGTCCCCAGATCGTATAACCGCCGTTCAGAGAAGCTTGCGGCGCCTCGGTAATGAAGAACTGGCTGCGGTTCGTGTTCGGCCCGGCGTTGGCCATGGCCAGGCGTCCCGGCGTATCGAATTTGAGCGACGGCACGACTTCGCTCTTGTACGGGAAGCCCGGGCCCCCGGGACCTCCTGTGCCGGTGCCGAGAGGGTCGCCGCCCTGAATCATAAAGTCGGGAATCACCCGATGAAACGTCAAGCCGTCAAAAAACTTCTTGCGTGTGACCTGTTTCGTTTCCGGGTCCACATAGGACAGCTTTCCGATAGCCAACCCCACCATGGTGTGCACGGTGACTGGCGCCTCCGCTTCGTAGAGCTTGCAGGCAATGTTTCCTTTATCGGTTTGAAATGTGATGTACAGGCCGGGGGTTCGTTTCTCGGCCTGAGCCGCAACCGGCGTGGCCGCACGCGGGTGAGGCGCCGCCTGGAAAGGCCCCGCGACTGGCAATACCGCGGCGAGCACAGCCAACAGTGACACGCGCTTTCGTAGTTGCATGCTTGTTCCCCCTCGGAAATTGAGAACCCGGGATATTACGCGCAATCTCTAGTTTCAAGTTTATCTTTGCCGAAAAACGATACGCCCGCCCCCCTCTCGCGTCAAGCGCCGTCCTAGCGCGTTCTTGACATGCGTAACGTAACGCGTTACGCTTGAGCCGTGATCCGGTCGATCCGTCACAAAGGTCTGAAACGCCTCCATGAAGAGGATGACCCGCGCGGAGTGATCGTGGAACACGCTGAGAAGTTGCGCGACATTTTAGCTCGCCTGGATGCCGCGGGCCATATTGCGGACATGGACTTGCCAGGATTTCGGCTGCATCCGCTTAAGGGCGAATTCAAAGGGCTTTGGGCTGTGACCGTTCGCGCTAACTGGCGCGTGATTTTTCGCATTGCCAACGGCGATGTGCTGGATGTGGACTACGTCGACTACCATTGAGGGAGGCTGAACCATGCCGATGAAGAATCCGCCACACCCAGGCGGCTTTGTCTTGCGCCAGTGCATTGAACCTTTGGGCTTGACCATTAAGGACGCGGCCACTGCGCTGGGAGTTACCCGCACCACCTTGTCGGAACTCGTGAACGGGAAACGCGGCATTTCTCCCGAAATGGCCGTGCGGCTCTCGAAGGCGTTCGGAGGTAGCGCCGAAAGTTGGATCACGCAACAAGCGCACTATGACGTGGCCCAGGTTCGCGCCGACCGAATCAAGGTGAAGCGACTCCAAACCGCTTGAGTCTCTGGTTCTGTCCTAATTTGAAAGGCGTTGCCGAGGCGTGGTTCCATAGGAGGTCGGGACTTCAGTCCCGACGAAAGGCGTCGCCTGTTCAGGGGTTTCAACCCCTGGAGATTCAGGGGCTGAAGCCCGCAATTAAACGCAACCTGAACGGCCGAGCTGAAGCTCGGCAACCCTGAAGACGGAAACTTCGAACCCGGCCAGCACATTGCATCGTGCTGGGATACGGTGTACATTTTCGCTCGGCCGAAAATTCAAAACGGAAATTCCAGGTGAACATGCTGCCGATCGAGCGTCTCGCCTACTCGGCGATTAAAGACCGAACTCCGCTCTCGTTGCCCGGGGGCGCGCGCCTTGCAGTCTGGGTCATAGTAAATGTCGAGGAGTGGAATCCGCAGGAGACCATGCCGCGGACCGTTCTCACTCCTCCCGCGGGGGGTTCGCCCATGCCCGATATTCCCAACTGGGCGTGGCACGAATACGGCAATCGCGTCGGCTTCTGGCGAATGCTGGAAGTGTTCGATCGCTTCCGCATTCGCGCGGCTCTGGCCATTAACGGCAGCGCCATCCACGCCTATGAGCCGATCGCGCGCGCTGCACACGAGCGCGGATGGGAATTCGTCGGCCACGGGTTCGGGCAGAAGAACATGCAGAAAGTCCCCGACGAACGCGCCGACATCGCCAAGACTACCGAGGCCATTCGCGCATTCACGGGCCGGCGGCCGCGCGGCTGGCTGGGGCCGGGCTTGACCGAGACCTGGGACACGCCCGATATCCTGGCCGAAGAAGGCTACGACTACGTCTGCGACTGGGTTCTGGACGACCAGCCAATCGTGCTGAACACGCGCGGCCGTTCCTTGGTGAGCGTGCCGTACACGCAGGAATGCAACGATGTGGCGATGATGCTGATCCAGCATCACAAAGCCTCGGAATACAGGGACCGCGCCATCGATCAGTTTGAGCAGTTGTACTCCGACGCGCACGGTTCCGCGCGGATCATGGCGCTGGTGGTGCATCCTTATATCATGGGCGTGCCGCACCGGCTGCGCTATTTCCGGGAAGCGCTCGAGCACATTCAGTCGCGGTCCGGCGTGGTGTTTTGGACCGGCGAGCAGATTCTCGACTGGTATCTCCAATCCCAAGTAAAGAGCAACGCGGTCTCAACAAGGTAGTTCGTGAAATCGCCCCCAGCCAGGCCGCGCACACGCGGCATCGCCATGTTTGGCGTGCTGCTCGCTTCTTACGCGATTAACGCCATGGACCGGCAGCTCTTCCCGCTGCTCGTTCCGGAAGTGCGCCGGCAGTACGGCTTTTCGCTCGCTGGCGTAGGTTTCCTGTCGACCATCTTTACGCTGGGAATGGCACTGGCCGGCCTGCCGACTGGTTATCTCCTCGCCCGTTTCTCGCGCAAGACTGTATTGCAGGCCGGGATCGCCCTTTTCTCCGCAGGCACGCTGCTGACGGTCATCGCGCGCGGCTTCTCGGACATGCTGGTCTACCGGGCGGCCACCGGCATCGGCGAGGCCATGCAGCTGACTGTGCTTATTGCCATAGCTGTTAACTTCTTTATAAGTAATCGCTCTGCCGCCTTGGGCGCGATCAATTTCTCCTTCGGCCTGGGCGCCATCGTCAGCCCAATCTTGGGCGGAGCGCTCCTCGGCGCCTATCGAAGCTGGCAGGCGCCAATGGTAGTTTTCGGGCTGCTTGGCTTCCTGGCGATCGCGGCGATCGCGGTCAGCGTGGATCCCTGGTTCACCGAGAGCGCGACGGTAACCTTCGAGCAGGAAGATCGCGGAGGAGCGGCGACGCTCGTCAACAGAAACACGATGCTTTTGACCGTGATGAGTTTGATCGGCGGCTTGGTCATGTATGGTTATCTGGGAATGTACCCGACCTTCCTGCGCGAGGGCCTTCAGTATTCGCCGCCGGCCGCCGGAAGGGTGATGAGTTTTTATGGGCTGGGAGCGCTTGGTTCGATTGCCGGCGGATGGCTCGGCGATCGCTTCCCGCCGAGACTTGTCCTGGGATCCTCTTTCTTTTGCGCCGCCGCGCTTGGCTACTTGCTCTTCCACGGGTCGGGAGCCTTCATGCCCCAGGCCATTCTGTCATTCCTCTGGGGCCTGATTGTCAGCGGCGTGATTTACGTCAATCTGGCGGGCTATCACGCCAAAGCGTTGCGGAGCAGCCTGGCCAGCCGCGCCTCCGGCATCTTTGTGACCAGCGTTTACGGATCCGCCGCAGTTGCCGGCTATCTGGTGGGTTGGATTGCCACTCGCGCCGGGTGGACCACGGCCGGAGAAATCCAGATTTCGCTTCTGTCTGTTGTTGCAGGCGGCCTGGCGCTGGCCTTGCAGCCGAATCAGATGTCCTAACAGAGGTGCAGCGATGAAAGAATCGTGCTGGTTGAGCTCCTCAGCAATTGTTCTTCTATTCGCAACAAGTTTGTTGGCGGCACCGGCGCGCGCGCAGGCGCCCGCCAACGTCACGGTCAATGTCTTCCAGGGCGGTTTCAATTGGCCGTGTTTCGTTGGGCAGCAGAAAGGCTTCTTCGAGCGCAACGGGATCACGGTGGCGCTTCAGCCGACGCCCAACTCAGTGGCGCAGATGACGGGATTGTCCGAAGGCAAGTTCGACATTGCCGTCACTGCTTTCGACAACATTGTCGCTTACGTCGAAGGGCAAGGCGAAGCCCCCATCGGCGCTCAGCCCGAGTTCTTCGCCTTCATGGGCAGCGACAACGGGTTTTTGAGTCTGATAGCCGCGCCCGACGTCAAGAAGTTCGCCGACCTGAAAGGCAAGACCTTATCCGTAGATGCGCGCACGACCGGATATGCCTTCGTGTTGTTCGACATCCTTAGGCGAAATGGTCTGGCGGAGGGCGACTACAAAATCGAAAAAGTTGGGGGTACCACCATGCGATGGGACGCGCTGCGCGAGGGGAAACAATCGGGAACTCTGCTTTCAGCGCCTTTCAACTTTCTCGCCAGCGAGCAGCATTTCAATGAGCTCGCGCGAGCAATCAAGGTGATCGGTCCTTATCAAGGCAATGTCGCCGCAACCCGCCGTTCCTGGGCCATGAACAACAGGACTAAGGTGATCGCCTTCATTCGCGGCTACGCCCAGGCGATCGATTGGCTCTATGACAAAGCGAACCGCGAAGAAGCCATCGCGATCCTGGTGGACAATGTCAAGATTTCTCCCGAGTTAGCCGAGCGCACATACGATGAGCTTCTCGATCCGAAGGATGGCTTTTTCCGCAAGGCGCGCGTAAGCCAGGAAGGGCTCCGGACCGTGCTCTCCTTGCGGAGCCGCTATGCGGACGCGAAGAAAATATTGATCGATCCATTGAAGTACTACGATGCAAGTTACTACAATTCCGCCATGCGCTAGCAACGGAGGCGACCGGGCCTGGTCGCAAGGGCTGGAACGCGATGAATAGCGGAGCCAGCGTCCAACACGAGGGTTTTCCTGCGAGAGCGCTATTCCAATGGAACATTTTTTCAGCTGTCCCTATTGCGGGGAAGAGATTTCGATGGTGCTGGACCTTTCGGTTCGCCGTCAAACTTACGTGGAAGATTGCGAAGTCTGCTGCAATCCAATTGAGATCAGTTACAGCGTGGAAGACGACACGCTCTCCAGCTTCGCCGCCAAAGTTCTGGAATGAATTATCGAGATTGGAGCCTCGCGGGCAAGCGAATCGGCTTGAGCGGATATAGGCGGTTGGAAATTTGGTGGACGTGACAGGGATCGAACCTGCGACCTCATCCATGCCATGGATGCGCTCTCCCAGCTGAGCTACACGCCCGTGACAAAACAAAACGAATGACCGTTGGTTTGGCAGACCACAAACATCTTAACGAATATCCCCATGAAATTCCACCGGGATGCGTGACGGGAGCGGACCAGTTTTTTGTAGGACAGCCACTCTTGGCTGTCCTCCGCATTCTCAAGGGGGCAACGGGGACAGCCAAGAGTGGCTGTCCTACTGTCCTCTGTGTGAATCCTTTTCGCCTTTCCCGCCCGCAAACCGAAAACTTCCATTAGAATGTCAGCCCAATGCCTAAACTCACATTTCTTGGCGCGGCCGGAACCGTAACGGGCTCAAAATATCTGGTGGAAGCAGAAGGCAAGCGCCTGCTGGTGGATTGCGGCCTGTTCCAGGGCCTGAAGGAACTGCGCCAGCGCAACTGGAATCCGCTTCCGGAAAAACCGGCGACATTCGACTGGGCCGTGCTGACGCACGCGCACCTGGACCACACCGGCTATTTGCCGCGTCTGGTGCGCGACGGATTCAAAGGCCCGATCTACGCCGACGCGGCGACCATCGAACTATGCAACATCCTGATCCCCGATTCCGCGCATTTGCAGGAAGAAGACGCCGAAAACGCCGCGCGCGGCAAATACAGCAAACATACCGCACCCTTGCCGCTGTACACCTCGGAAGACGTCGCTCCGGTGCTGAAGGCGCTGCGCGAAATTCCCCGCGCCGATTCCTTCACCATTTCGCCGCAATTCACGGTGCGCCCGCACGATGCCGGGCATATTCTCGGCTCGTCCAGCCTGGAGCTGACCATCACCGAAAATGGAAAGAAAATGGTGGTTTTGTTTTCGGGCGATATCGGCCGCTACGCTCAGCCGATTCTGAAAAATCCGGAAGCGCCGCCGCGCTGCGACGTGCTGCTGTGCGAATCCACCTATGGCGACCGCGATCATCCTGCCGGGGCGCCGGAAGACGCGCTGGCGGACGTCGTCAATCGCGTCGCCAAACGCGGCGGGCAAATCGTGATTCCGGCATTCGCCGTGGACCGCACGCAAACGATCATGTACATCATCCGCAAACTGGAAGACGCGAACCGCATTCCGCGCCTGCCTGTCTACGTGGACAGTCCCATGGCCATCAGCGTGACCGATTTATATTTGCGCCACCACGAAGACCACGATCTGATGTTCACGGCGGACGAAAAGAACGGGAATCCTCTCGACGCGCACACCGTGCACTACATGCGCACAGTGGACGACTCGAAAAAAATCAATGACGTGCGCACGCCGGCCATTATCATTTCCGCCAGCGGCATGGCCACCGGCGGGCGCGTGCTCCATCACATTGCGCGCCTCGCACCGGATCGCAAGAACGCGATCCTCCTGGCCGGCTTCCAGGCGGAAGGCACGCGCGGCCGCGCGCTTGAGGAAGGCGCGAAAACGGTGCGCATTCACGGCGAAGACGTTCCCGTCGGCGCGGAAGTCATCAACCTGCGGCAATTTTCCGCCCACGCGGGCCAGAGCGAACTCCTCCGCTGGCTCACGGGTCTCCCCGCGCCTCCGCGGCAAACTTATCTCACTCACGGGGAACCTCAGGCTTCCGCCGCGCTCAAGGCCAAGATTGAATCGGCCCTTCGATGGCGCGTGGCACTCCCGCAATATCTCCAAAGCGTTGACCTGAGCGCGTAGCATCGGGTCGCCAAGCTTGCGCTGGCCGCCGCGAGGCGTGTTAGAATTGGCTCAATTCCCCCGCCCCGGAGGCGCGATGTTTCTTCGCCGTTGGCCGCTTCTCCTATTCCTGCTGGCTCTCGGTGTTTTGCCCGTGAACGCGCAAAACACGCCCAACAGGCGAGCCATCTTCAGCATCGGCGGCAGTGTCCATGACAATATCAATCACCGCGCCCTGGAAAGCATTCAAGTGATTTTGAAAGCAGCCAGCGGAATCCCTGCGAACACTACGTTCACACGCGACAACGGAGACTTCCAGTTCGACGGGCTTGGCAACGGCAGCTACATCATCGAAATTAATGTCAAGGACTACGACCGGTTCCAGCAAGAAGTCACAATATCCGGCGCCAGCCGCCTGGGGCTTGCTATCTTTCTCGGCAGACCGGCAAAAGCACCGAGTCCGGGCATAGGACTTTCGATCTCAGCCCACCAGCTGAGCGTCCCGCACAAAGCCCATGACGAATTTGAAAAGGGCATGACACTGATCTATTTGAAATCCGATTACCACGGGGCGATCTCGCAATTTCAACTCGCCATCAAGGATTTCCCCACCTATTACGAGGCCTATGCGGAAGAGGGCAACGCGTACTATCAATTGCAGGAATTGGATCATGCCGAAGAAGCCTTGCGAAAATCCATCGATCTCAGTTCCGGCCAGTACGCCGACGCTAATTTCACACTCGCCGCGATCCAGACCGATACGAAACACTACGCGGAGGCGGAGACCATCGCCCGCCAGGGAATCTCTGTCGACTCTTCCTCCTGGCGTGGCCCGTTTGAATTGGCCCGCGCCCTAGTCGCCCTGAAGAAAACAGACGAGGCCGAAAAGACCGCGCAACAATCCCGCGATCTGATGCCGGACAATGCCCCGGTCTACTTATTGCTGGCGAATATTCACATTCAGCGCAAGGACTACCCCGCGTTGTTGAGAGATCTCGACGATTACCTCCGGTTGGCCCCGCTCGGCCCCGAGGCCGACCAGGCTCGCAAAACACGAGAGCACGTACAGGCCTTGATGAAATCCCCGAAAGTCGATGCCGACGCAAATGATTCGGATGAGACGCAAGAGGATGATGACCAGACCGATCAGGGAACCAAAAAAGTAACGCCCCCGCGCACCGAACCAGACACCTCCGGGCTTCCCTCGTTGCCGCCGCCCACCTCCGGAAATCAGTGACACCCTATCCGTCCTTCCGATAGCAAAGTGGGCTCCAATAAAGTTTTCATAAGTGTGTAACCTGCGAGGGAGGGGTTACGTCTATTGGGCAAGACCACTCGGGGGGGTAGGAAGCGACCACCAATCAGCAACCGACCGTTTGCTTCCTACCCCTTTAAATCGATACGCCAGCCCGAGCTCAATTCCGCCAAAAAAAATGTTCTCACGTCGTCGCGCTGGCCTGGCTTCGCGGCGCGTGCAGCGGCATGGCGGGAATTTCCAGAAGGTGCAATCCAAGAACGAACATGGGCAGCGGCGCAACACGCCCCCACCGGTTTAGATCCCATCCCGCGCGGATAAAATTGACTTCCGGGACCAGGGTCAACTCCAGAACAGCCCGCGTCTCGCCCCGATAAAATTGCTGCGGCAATTTCAACAGAGGCTGCGTCCCCCAATTTTCTCCGTCCGCGGAACCCCAGATAGATACATCAACCGATTCCTGCTCGATCTGTTCGCGAATCAACATGGTGCAAAAAAAAGTGCGCGTCGCGCTCGCGCGGATATCAACGCTCTCGCCGTGCCCGTTTTCCTGAAGCAGCGTCCCCGGCGGAATGAGATCGAATTCCTTGCCCATTCGGTTTCTCCTATAATTTCGCCGCGAATTCTAACACAGGACCGGCGCAGGGGTCACGGAAGGCGCGAGGTTGGTGGTGGGTCAGTTTCCGATAAGCCGACTTCACGGGACTTGGTACAAACTCTCCAGATGCTATTCTTGTATTTAACGTTGAAAGTGTGGGACCGACTAGCCGTGGGGTTGGCGCGTGCGCTTTTGCCTGGCTACTTCAAACTCTTTCGCAAGACCATCTTGCCCGATGCTCTTCAGCCCATCGATGATGTCTTGGTATTCTATGTAAGCACCGTGATTTTCCACGTCTGCCAAGAAAGTGATCAAGTTGGCCCGTTCCGTGGGCGAAAGTTCCTTTATCGACGACACAAAGGTCTTAGTGTACTGGCCTGCATAAGCAGCTGCTACGTGCTGGAGGTGATTCGGCGCGTCCGCATCCCGGTGAGCACCCTTGCTTAACTGAACGAGGAGGATTCCCAACTCCACCTCGTGGTTCTTCGCCAAGGAGGGAAGCACGTTGATATATTCATGTCCGTCGTAGAGTTCTCGATCAAGATCAAATAATTCCAAGAATGTCTTGAAATCGTTGGGAAAGGCTTTCAAATAGCGTTCTTGTGCTGCTGGGTCGCCCGGGCTTTTCTGCAACTCCACCAATGCATCTGTGAGTTTGCGGCCTTCTGGGGAAAGACGCTTTTCCTGCAATTGAAACGCGGCCTTCCCTATTGGTTGGGGATCGAAGGAAGCACCGGAACAAGACTCGCTCCACTCAGGCCGAGGCATGACTGCGGAATTATCTGTTTCGAGATTCGACGGACCAAGCGATTGGGACGCCGCGATTCGTCGCGATTTGATGTCGTACGCGTAGGCCACAACAACCTTGCCCCGAAAGCCCCAATGCGCTACGAAGCGACCACAGAAGCCGGGATTGGCAAACGGCCCCCAATCGGGGGCTTCAATCGGAGTGAAACCCCATTGTGTCGGGTCTGCCCTAAGAAGGACTCTGTCCCAGCGGTCGCTTACACCGCCGCCTCGGGTCCCCGGCGTATGAAATGGCTCTTCATCTTCCACGCATCTCTGGACCAAAAGTTCGCCGTCTGCCGAATAGGCCCGATACAGCCAAGTGACGATTTGGCCCGAGACCAGAAGGGGAAAACAACTATGCGTGTCAATCTCGTTCTCGAAGTTGACGGCGGTACCCAGTGTTGCCGAAGTCGTATAAGGGAATATTCCAGCTTTCAAAGACGCTTCATGATCCAGTGGAACTAATGGACTGGACGCGGCAAGATCGGCAGGTGCTGGTTTTGATTCTTGACTTGACGCAGGTGATCGATCCTGAACGGAAGTCTGATCTGTCGGAATGCCACGGATTGTTGTGGGAACTTGTTCGGCGAGCGGTGTCGCTTTGAGATGTGAACGGGAGCGAAGGTAGACACCCAGTCCGGCAACGGCAAGGAGCAGAAGTAGCGCCACGCTGACTCTTCGCATATCGGAATGCTAACGTCTGACGCGTCCCGCGCAAAGGCCACAGTTCCGGGCGTTAATCAATCGGATACGAGTACCTTTCGGCGTACAAAGGCATTCCAGACGCGGAGGCCCGTCCTCTCAAGTTCCGGCCAAGTCCTGAGAAACGGGATTATCGGAATGTGGCCCAAGCTACCCGAAACCAATAAACTAACTTCCAACATGCAGACCTTTTGGGAGTTATGCGACGTACAACGCAAACGGGACGCCTGCCTTTAGTTTCGCACGATTTCAGTCGCGATCTCTTATGGTTCGCCTGGCACGGGCCCAAACTCGGGCGGAGGAACGCGGCGTTTGGACGCCGCTTCGTACGCCGAGGCGATCTTCAAAATGATATCTTCCTTTCCGGGCTCGGCCCGAAAGACAAGGGAGAAGGGCAGGCCTGGGGGCGGCAGAGTCGTTGGCGTGTTGTTGTTTGTCGGAATATACCGCTTTTTATCGGCGCTCAATACAAATACAGGATCGTAAACCGTGCGCACATATCCGGCAGGAATCAGGACTTCGGTAACGCCGGCAAAAGGCCCCATGCGCAGCTCGCCGCGGATCTCACCCGGCGGCTCCGGCTGGCCCGCGAGGCCTATCTTCCCGGGCGGAAGCGAATAGTGAACGCGCACGAGGGCGTCGAGGTGGTTCTCATAAATAACCTTCATTTCCACGCGGCGCAACAGCTCTCGCATCATAATGTGCTCGTCGATCCCCTGCCGTTCCCCGAGCGCGTTGCGCATGTCCTCCATCGCTTCCCAATTTTTGAATGCCGCGCGCTGGTCATCGCCCCAAAACTTCGACCGCGCGTTGAGCGCCGGAAAATCGATCAACGTTTCTGTGAATCCGCGTTCTTTCCAATCGGCCGCTCGCCGCGAGGCGTATTGATTGAAGTGAAAGGTGAACGCGTTGGGCTCGATCTCCTCCTCGATCGCGCGAATATTCAAATTTTTGGGTATGGGTACGCGCCCCTCCGCCAAATCGAGGAAGTAATCAATCGGTTTCATCGTACCGGATCCGAGCGTCTTGCCCGGCGCAAACTCGGTCGGTTTGATCTTCGTGGCAAAATCCGGGAATTGAGGCTGGCCCTCGCGCGTCAGGCGATAAAGAATATCGGGAAAAAATACGGGGACAAGTTGCGCCAGCGTCTGCGTATAGGACGGGTTCAATTTCTTTAGGCTGGGATCCTCCGGCCAGAGAGGATCGACGGATTCGAGTAAAGTAGCTCCCAGGTAATCGCCAAGAATCGCCTTGATTTCTTTATCCGCCGCCTTAGAAATCGGCTCGTCAGCCTTAATGCCCGGAAAAGTCAGCATGGATTCGCGGATAATCCCGATGCGCAATCCGCGCAGCGAGCTGCGCGTGCCCGGCGAAACCGCGCTGGCGGCGTAGGGCTTATCCAGAACACTCGATCTCGGAACCGTGGTGAAGATGTCACGCGGATCGTAGTATCCGTTCGCCGGATCCTTGAGCGTATCCAATACTTTTGCCGCGTCCCTCACGGTGCGGCACATAATTCCTGCGCGATCAAGGTAGATGTCCGCGCCAATCGAGCCGCCAAGAAATGAAATGAGCGACTTGTGAGGCAGGATTAGCGCCACCGCGTTGTGATTTGAGGGACCGCGGCAGGACATGCTGGTCTCCTCACACAGGCTGCACGTCGCAAGATTGGCGCTCACCGAGACGCCCGAGCCGGAACTGGATCCCAAAGACGCAGCGCGCGTCGTGTCATACACATCGCTCGGATTTCCCGCCCAACTGCTGCGTTGATAACCCTGGACCGAGACAAACACCTTTGTGGGTCTGTTGGCGCCGCGCTCCCCGCCCTCGCCGCCGCGAATAGCGGGAACCGGACGCCCGTTGTATTCCGTGTTCGCCGTCTTGGCGTAAATGATGGCGCCTTTTTCGCGAAGCTGCGCCACGAGCGTCTGGTCCCGCGCCGGGAAATCAATATCGTAGTTGGCGTCCGCGCCGCCCGTGCTGCGCATGTCTTTTGCGTCGTACGAATCCTTGAATGAAAACACGACGCAGTACATAGGCAGCTTCGCCAGATCGGGATTCCTCGCGTATTGCGCATCAAGTTCCGCCGCACGCTCCAGCGCATCCGGTTGCTTGCGGAATTCCTCGCACACCGCCGGCGAGCCGGGCGGCAGCGGCCCATCGGACGGACGCCGGTCGCGATCGCCCTTGCAAGTCACCGAGCGCTCGCCGCGGAGATTGAGCGTCCCGAGCGCGTTGAGATGGCCGGCGTGTGGAATGCCGATGGTCATGCCGTACTGTTGCTGCACAGTCGGGTCAGACGCAGTCGCTTCCATCCTGCCAAATTCAATCGGCAGTCCCGCATACTGATCGAAATTGGGCAATAGCGTAGATATAGCTACCGTCTGGGTAGGAAACTTGAGCGGCGAGCCTGCGCGAACTACGCCGGGCGCCTGCGGAATCGGCGCCCCGTCTTTTGTTACCAAAACGTCGCTGACCCCGTTATACGCCTTGGCTCGATTGATATAGAGCTGGACTAATCCTCGGCAGGTGATCTGGCCATCTCGGATAGCTCGATGAATGTCGTCGATTGTCGCTTCCTGAAAGTGAAAGCGAGATTGCTGCGAATGCGCGCTTTCCGCCGCCACTAGTATCGCGGCAAGCAAACAAAATGCTCTCATGGCCTTGAACATGGACCCTCCGGAATTTCCGTTGCGTGCGTTTTCCTTCGTCTTCTCGCAAGATTTTGCGGCGGATTCTAACACAGGAACCGCGCAGGGGGCACGGGACGCGCAAGATTGGTGATGGGACACTTTCTGAGAAGAGGACTTCTGAGGCAGAGGCCGGAATGGCATAGCGAACAAAGAATCAAGATGTGTTTGTCACACAACCCATCTACCAGCTTGTTCCACAGCAAAGATCGCGATGCCAACGACAAACCATGCGAAAGAAACGGCTGCAGCCGTTCCCACCAATCTCCACCGCAGGGAATTCTTCCCTATTAGCGCCAAAACGCTCATCACGAAAGACAGGATAGCATTCGACCATATCAATACCGGAATGTGAAGATTGACGCTGTCGTGGACGGTCAAGAACGTAATGAGCAGAGTCAGGTATCCAAAGAAGAGAACGAAGATCAAGTAGCTTCCAGTAACAACGAATAGGGGGAATTCTAGCGTTAGACGACCGTGGAATTCTCTGGACGCATTCTGTCGCAAGAATCGCTGCCAAGTGAAGGTCAAAGGCACGCCAGGAATCAAAAGTAGTGACACACAGCCGATCAGTGCGTGCATACTTATGATTACAGCATGAAACACAATACCCGTTCTATCGCTTTTGGAATACCTCCTGATAAACGGCCGTATAGAAATGTGGGCCAAGCGACGCGAAGCCAAAAGCCAGCTTCAAATAGGTGCATCTTTTGGGTGTTATGCAATGTACAAGGCGAACTGGACCAATCCCGCAAGCTCCGCGCGCTATCGGGTGTGAAGCTTGGATAGTTTTTCCGCGCAGGCGGACAGCGTCGATTCCTTCTTGCAGAACGTGAAGCGGACCTGGCGCGCGCCCATGGCTGCATCGTCGTAAAAGCTTGAGCCAGGCACGACGGCGACTCCGATCTTCTCGACAAGATATCTCGAGAAGGAGAGATCGTCCGGAAAGTTGAAGCCTGAAATATCGGTCATGATGTAGTAAGCGCCGGCAGGCTTGAAGCAGCGGAAACCCGCATCGGTCAGGATCCCCAGCATGCGGTCGCGCTTCACGAGATAGTTCTCGGCAAGCTTCTGATAATAGCTGGGAGGCAATTCGAGGGCCACAGCGCCGGCCTGTTGCAAGGGCGCCGCCGCGCCGACCGTCAAGAAGTCATGCACCTTGCGAATGGGGACGGATACTTCGGGCGGCGCAATGGCCCAGCCCACGCGCCATCCGGTGACGCTGTAGGTTTTCGACATCCCATTGATAGTGATGGTGAGGTCGCGCATGCCGTCGAGCGAAGCCATCGAGATGTGCTTCGTGCCGTCGTAAATAATGTGCTCGTAAATTTCATCGGTGACGGCGTAGGAGTTCCAGCGCACGCACAGGTCGCGGATAAATTCCAGCTCCTCGCGGGAAAAAACTTTCCCCGTGGGATTGTTGGGCGTATTGACGATGATGGCTTTGGTCTTGGGGCCGAACGCGCGAGTAAGTTCGTCGCGGTCAAAATTCCAGTCCGGCGGGCGGAGCTGCACGAAACGCGGCGTGGCACCGGAGAGAATCGCATCCGGGCCGTAATTTTCATAGTGCGGCTCGAAGATGACGACCTCGTCCCCGGGATTGATGATGCCCATCATCGCGGCCATCATGGCTTCGGTTGAGCCGCAGGTGACGGTGATTTCGCGCTCGGGATCGACGCGCACGCCTTGCGTGCGCTCGAATTTCCGGGCAATGGCGTCGCGCAATTCCTTCGCGCCCCAGGTGATGGCGTACTGATTGATGTCGCCGGAGATGGCCTGGCGGGCGGCCTCTTTGACTTCCTCGGCCGCGGAAAAATCCGGAAACCCCTGCGCCATGTTAACGGCGTCGTATTGCATGGCCAGGCGGGTCATTTCGCGAATTACGGATTCGGTGAAACGCTCGGCCTTGGCGGAGAGCCTTCGCTGCACCGCGGCCGCAGCCCGGTTCGACCCGGTGGTGGACGCCTCGCCCGCGCTCAACGGGTTTCTCCCGTCCCCGCGGGACGCGGTTCGCGCGCCGCGGCCACGGTTTTCAAGGAGGCCTTTTTCGAGACCCGCGTCTGCTGCAGATTCGCCGCAGCCCCCGGCCCATATACTGATCGGTAAACTTGAGCGTTGCGAATCACGATCTGCACGTACTCCCTTGTCTCGGTGAACGGTATGGACTCCACGAATTCCGCCGTCTCCAGATAATTCTGGCCCGCCGTCCACTCCGCCACGCGATCCTCGCCCGCATTGTAGGCGGCCAGGGCCGCCTCCGGAGTTCCGAAGGACTGGATCAGATTGGCCAGGTAGCGAGAACCAAGCTGTAAATTGTAACCCGGATCGGTCAGCCGCGCCCGCGCATATCGCACTTTTAATTGGCGCGCCACCTTGAGCGCGGTTTTGGGTTCCACCTGCATCAAGCCGACAGCTCCCGCGTGCGACATCGCTTTGGATTCAAACGCGGATTCCTGCCGGATCAGCCCGGCGACCAGCATCGGATCGACCTGATTGCGCGCCGCCTCGCTGCGCAAATTCAATTCGTACGGCAGCGGAAACGCCGCGCGCCAGGCGTCATTCGGAACATCCGCGATGCGCCGCGCCTCCAGTTGAGGAATCGCCTGCCGCACGGCGGCCATGCCGGCCCCGTAATGCCCGGCGGCGATCGCGGCGCCGGCGGCGTCGATCAGGAATTTCGGCGCATGAGAAGTTGCATAGGCGGAGCGATACTCCAGTTCCGCCGAAGCATCAAAAGCGATGTCGCTGAGCGCGCGCGCGCGCGCCTGCCGCTCATCCGTGGCGGCGGCAACCGGTTGGTCGAGAGGCGGCACAGGCGGCGCGGGGGGAATCGCCAAAGGAATTTCGGCGGGATCCACTGGCGAGGCGCCGATCCCCTCCGGCTCCGGGCGAACGCGTTCGGCGGCTTTCGCTCCAAAATAGGTGAGCGGAAATCGATTGGCGGCCGCCAGATAAAAATTCCGCGCGTGCTCCGTGTTACCCGAGCGCTCGTAGGATCGCCCGAGCCAGTACAGCGCGTCCTGCACGTAACTGGAAAGGGGATACCGACGGACGTAAGCTTCGAGCATATCCGCGGCTTCCGGTTTGCGCTCGAGATAAGCGGTCCAGGCCAGGCGCCACTCGGCGGTCGGCGCGTTTTTTCCGTCCGGGGATACGTCCAGGGAGCGGCGGTAAAATTCCGCGGCGCGCGCGCGATCCAGATTCACCCAATAAAAGTTGCCGGCTCCGAACAGCGCTTCCGCCGTCCAGGAACTTTGCGGATAGCGTTTGGCGACCTGGTCCACATCCTCGATCATCTGCGGTTCGAGTTTCAAGCCGCGATGGCCCTGTGCGATGGTGAAAATCCGTTCGGCGTCCAGTTCGGGATCGCTGAGCGAAATTTCGGCCAATTGCTCGAGCTTGCCTCCCAACTGCACTTCGCACTGCACGATGCGAAGATCGGCGCGCTGGTGATCCGCGCCCGACAATTTCGGAAGCAGGCTGGCGAATTCCGTGCTCGACTCGCGCCAGCGTTTGGCCATGTAGAACGCCTCGGCCCGCGCGATCTGCGTTTGCAGCGGCACGCCCGGGAAAGACTCGCCGAGTGCGGATTGTAGCGCCGGAATGCGCTGCCCGGCCTCCTTGGCTTCGTCGTTCAGCGGAAAGCGGTAGTACAGGTCCAGGTAATCCGCGGCTGCGGCTGCTGGCTTTTCCCCTTTCGCCGCCGAGATTTTTTCATGCGCCTGCGCGCGCAACAAAAGCAGGGTGGGCTTTGCGGCGGTATTCGGATAAGACTCCAGGGCCGCCAGGGCCTCTCCCGCCTTTCCGATTTCCAAGGCCGTCTGCGCCAGTGACGTCACGGTCAGTTCGGTCATGGCGCTGTCGGGAAAATCCCGCAGAATACTTTGGAACTGCTCGAGCGCCGCTTCCTTCTGCCCCAGAGCGAGAGAATCCTGCGCCTGCCAATACAGCACATATTCGCGAAGCAATTTTTCGCCGACGGCCTTGCGCATCCAGCCCAGCGCCAGATCCGGCTTGTCGCGAGTGACGTCGTAGTAGCCGAGAGCCAGCGCCGCGCGTGGTCCCGTTTCATTCTTGGGATTCCGCGCGGCAAAAGCGGAAAGCGCCGCGTAGGTGGTCGCGTTCGGATTTTCGCGGAGCGCGCGGGAAAGCTGCGCGAGTTGCTTTTCCAGGAGATCGGTACCTGAAGCCGCTTCAGGAGCGGGCTTCTTGGGGATCGCCGGCCTGGTTGAAGATCTCCTGGCGTGCTTCTTCGCAGGAGGCGCCGGCGTTTGCGCGCCCGCCTGCGGCGCGGCACACACCAAAAGCGTCAAGGCGAGAACGCAGGTCACGAGGTGGAAGCAGACAGTCTTCCCGGCGAGTGCGTTGCCACTACCGGCGCAGGACTGGGGAGGGGTAAGGATACTCGCCAAGCGCTTGAGGATCACCGCCGCCCAATATTTCCACCATCCAGTCATAAAAGTAATCCACCGGATGAGACTGGATGGATTGGAACCGGCGATCGTATTCTTTGTGAGCCTTCTCAATGTCATCACGCAATCTGAAGCATAAATCCTTGTTCTCGCGTCCGAGCCGCACGTCTTCAGGACGCAACATCCGGATGTCCTGCATGGAAACCTTGGCCACTCGGAAGGCCCGCCGGTGTAATTCTTGCTCTTCTGGTGGCAGCAAGTCGAGATTAAAAACCGGCGCCGCTTCCGCCGGTTTACCTGCGGGCTGCGTCTCCTCTGTCGGGTGCAACTCGCCGGGAAGATCCAGATCGATCTCAGGCGCCGGCTCGTGCGGAGTCGCCGGCACGGGTTCGTCCAGGAACACCGGCTTTAAATTCGGAGCAGCCTCAACAGGCGTGGACATTTCCACTGCCGGAGGAACTTCGGAAAACGCCGGAGCCTCCACCGGAGGAGGAATTTCCGAAGCTGCCGGCGCCGGAACGGCCGGCGCCGGCGCTGCCCAGGAGATTTCCTGCATGGGATGCGGAGGCGGGGGTGGAGGCTGCTCGAACGCGGCGGCCGGCGGCGCGTTCATGGACGGAACGCGCAAAATATCCGGTTCAAACGGCATGCGCATGGCGGGCTGCAACGCGTTGGTCACGAATCTTGCAAGCACTTCCAGCGTGGCGGCAAGCGAGGCGGCGGACGTCTGGGCGCGCAGCATCGAAGGCAACGCGTTGCTCGCGCGGCTGCTTGCGCATGCGGACACCATATCATTGACCGCCTGATGCAGTTCGTCCGCTGTGCGCTGGATTTTCTCGAGATTGTCACGCAGCGTCCGCGATACCGCCTGCTCGACTGCGTTTGGATCTGCCGCCATCCCCGTGCGCCTCCAGTGGGCTGGCCCCCCTTCAGATTATCGGAACCACCGGGAAGTCTTGTCAACTCCGCATCCAGTAAAGTTTCGGGGCGCGCACGTGCCGGAGGCTAGAGGCTGGAGGTTAGAGACTGTCCGCGTCAAATTCATAGGTATAGCCAACCTGATCGCCGCTGGATTCCGTGTTAGTCCATTCGTCGCGTGGCATGGGTGGGTGCTCCTTGGATTCCATTCTCCAACTGCAGGCGGCACATGGCCAGCGGCTTGTGCTGGGGGTACCTGACTCAGTTATTAACTGAGTGTGTACTACGTCGAAGTTGCGGGACACTGGCGAGTGCTTGGATTTGCCAACGACATGAAGCGAGGGATTGCGGATTAAGATCAATTACGTCGTTATCGTTTACTGGACCGTTGACGATGATGGTGAAAAGATGTGGATTGCCACACCCCATTTGTCATCTTCTAACTTCTCGACACGTACGACAACACCCGCCATTGCGTAGTTTATTGAACTGTTAGGTCGGAAATCGCTCGTCACATAGACGTTTATCCCGGGGGCGTAATGGCCTTCCGAAGTGGCAAAGTACAATCCGTCCCGTGAAACATTTAAGGTGGTGCAGTATTCTGGAGGCCAGCTCGGATCGAAGCGACGAATCCGCACGACCTGTGACAAATCAGTTCGTGGTTGGCGGCGTCGCTCTGCAGTTTCAATTGGCATAGCAGAATATTTACCTCAGGTCGGCCCGTAGAAAAGGTCTCACGGTTGCAGTTCGTCTTTCTTCTTGATCCCCGTTCACACCATAAAATCTACCTCAATCAATTCATATAGGGCTCCCGACCAGCGGTAGCTTCTTCGACAGCTAAAATCAATTCTTTTCGAATATCCAATTCCCATCCAGGTTGGATGGAGACACGCACGTCGGCATCGGTTTCGCCGATGATGCTGCAAGGCATAGGGACAAAATATTGACGGACTCTAATGAGCAAAATCACGTGTTTATCGACCCAGGCCGAATACGCGGGCGACAAATTTTTACTTCCCTCAGGGATCATGGTAGTTAACTCCTTGATTTAGAAACCTTGTGAGAACATCCGGAGTCAGGAAGTTTCCATTTGTAGGGGTGCTAGCGACTGTCCAGTTTTATACAAGATTTAACGATGTGTCCTTCTAGGTAAGGCCCGGCGCTAGCTCACTTTTGTGTTTTCGGGAGGCATAGCACGGAAGTCGGTAATGGGCAGCGCATCACTTGGCCCGTTGCTGGGCCTTGCTTAGAATCAGGGCAAAGTGTTCCTGATTTATTGCCTCCCCCGCACGCGCCGTACTCGACTTCTAGCGAACAAAATTCCAAGTCCTGATAAGTCCCCCTTATCGGAATGTGGCTTTTGGCTTCATTGGGCGGATTCCCACATTCAGATAATCCCCCGTCTCTCAGGATCCATCACGGATCTCTGGAAGTCCATCATGGCCCGAAGCGCACGGATTCCAAAAGAACGGACGCTCAGAGGCGGCCTGCGATCCAAAAACAATTTGGTTCATTCGGAAGTACTGAGGGGTGTATAACGGAGTTCATCCGGAAGGTCCAAAGAGAGTTCCCGGCTGAAAGGATTAAGATAGGGTATGCGCTCTTATCTTCTGCTCGCAGGGACATGTTTGCTTTTGACGGCGTCCGGGTTGGTCGGTGCCAAGCAGCCGCAGGAGAGCCGGTCAGCTTCTTCCTCCGCTGCCTCCCTGGATTACGAATATTTCAAGACGCAGGTGGAACCCGTCTTTCTGAAGAAGCGTCCCGGCCACGCGCGGTGCGTTGCGTGCCACGCGGCGAATAATGCGCCGTTGCGATTGGTGCCGCTGGCCCCTGGAGAGACGAGCTGGAACGAAGAAGAATCACGCAAGAACTTTGAATTGGTCAAGCGCGTGGCCACCCCTGGCGATCTGGAAAGTCCCTTGCTCATTCACCCGCTGGCCGAATCGGCCGGGGGCGATTTCTTTCATAATGGGGGCAAGCATTTCGACTCGAAGAACGATCCGGAATGGCTTATATTAAAGGCGTTTATTCAAGGGAAAAAGGCGGAGTAGCGCGGGGCAGTCTGAGGGTCAAGCGATGTATAAGGAGCGTTGACGAAGATGACGAACAAACATCTGTTTCGCGGTGGTCTCATTATTCTAGCGGGGATGGCTCTGTGCCTGGTGTCCTTGAAGGCCGCGCCAAACAAGGTGGTCCGGATTCTTCAAACCAACTCAGCCGGCGACAACGTCGACCTTATCGATCCGGTGACCAACAAAGTGGTGGGAGAAATCAAGGGGATTGAAGTGAACCACGGAGTTTCCGTAGCCCCGGACGGCACACGGATCTACGTAAGTGACGAAGCGGCCAGCACGCTGGACGTGGCCGACGCCAAGACACTGGAAGTGATCAAGCGAATCCCGCTGAGTGGGCATCCCAACAACATCTGCGTAACTCCGAATGGACGCTCGGTCTACGTCGCCATCGCGCAGGCGCCCGGCGGTCTCGACGTGATCGACACGGCTTCGCTTACGAACGTCAAGACCATCCGGACCAAGGGCACCATCCATAACCCGTATGTTACGCCGGACGGCAAATACGTTGTTGCCGGCTCCATTCCGGCAAAAGCAGTGAGCGTGGTGGACGCGGCGACCAACGAAGTCGCCTGGGTCATTCAAATGGACAGAGGCATCCGTCCGATGACCATGTCGACCAATCCCGACGGGTCCACCAAGTACTTGTTCGTTCAGTTGACCGATTTTAACGGTTTCGCGGTCATCGATTTTGCTTCGCACGAGGAAATCAAGCGCATTACGAATCCAGCCCTCCCACCGGGCAAGAAGGAAGTTCCCCAAGGCGCCGATCCATCGCACGGCATGGCTGTCACTCCGGACGGCAAGCTGCTACTCGTCAACAGCCGGGTGAACAACATGCTGTATTCGTACTCGCTGCCGGACCTGAAGTGTGTGGGAGCGGCGGAACTCGGCGGGATGGGCGCAGCCTGGCTCACGCTTACTCCTGACGGCAAGACGGCTTACGTGGCGAATGCCGTGACGAATGACGTTTCCGCAGTTGACATCAAGTCGATGAAAGAAATCGCGCGCATCCCAGTCGGATTCGTGCCCAAGCGAAACACGACAGGGATACTCCAGGAATAAAATTGTTACTTTTGCCGCCGAACAAACTATGTGGATGATTCCCAGTTACCGATAATCCCTGCCAGCTCAACCGGTCGATGCAACACCATCTAATCGGTTGATCTGACAATACTTCCCATCGAGAATCGATCTGTACGCCAGGACTCAATCAGAACCTAAACAGAGCTTTGTTTCGTTTGAATTAACCCCCGCGATCGAAATTAGCCTCGCGGACACCTAATAGAAGACTGTGAGTAAGTATTGCATCGACCAATTGAGACCGCCAGTTGATCGGGACTTGGGAAAGAATTGTGCGCGCGAGGTGCGCGCTCTTCGAGCAACGCGTATGCAATGCTGCCTGATGCTAGATCAGGCAGCTGAAATGCTCCCTTGGTTCCCGCGAAATGCGACATATCACATGGAGTTGCTCGCCTCTTCCGTAAAAGGCCGTGACGATCTCCTCCAATTGACAATCCCAACTACGAGCAGAAAAGCGGATAGCATAAACAGGACCAAACCAAGGTCCACTATGAGGGTGTTGCCTTCAGAGCTTCCCTGTCCTGTCACAACTTCAACCAACAGCGCCACTTCTAGCCATCCAACAAAGAGCCCAGCGCCCAACAACACGAAAGCTAAGAATCCTCGAAAGAATCGGGAGCGGAAAACCGATGCCATTTACCCTCCGATCCGAAGCTAATTTTTATTCAGAAGACAAGAGCGTCCATCAAGAAAGTATAGAAATATCTGCCCACGGAATACGCCGTGCCGGTTTCGGCGCTCCGACTCGCCGAAACGGCGCGTCAACATAGTGAATGCGGTACGCTATGTTGAGAAGGACATCATTGCAGAGCGACCTTAAAACTCTCTGAACGAAGACAAAATATGACGATTTATCGAAGGATTGTCCGGCCTACGTAGAGCGCCGTGTCGTTTCTGGCCACATTCCCGTAATCCCGTTTATCAGGCGGTATCCAAAAGGATCGCTACCGAGCACACCGTCATGCGGGAACATTCCCGAGACAGGTCACTCGCGACTTAGCGTTCATACTCGCGGACGGCAACGGCAAATTGTCCTCGCCGAGTCTATTGCGGGAACTCATGCGAAGCTAAATTGAAGGATTGAGGCAGTTCTGAAACGTGAACCGCTTAAGGCGGTTCACGCTCCACAAAGCAACTATTCGGCAAGATAGCGACTCAAAGTGAGGTTGCTTACTGTATTGAAGGTCGGAGTGGTCGTCCCAGTGGTTATTCCTGCGGCAACGATCTTGCCGTCGGATTGGATGAGCACTCTGGAATATCCCTCCGAGTTGGAGGGCAGCTTATTGAGCACAATTCCGCCCGAGCCAAACGAGGAATCTACGCTACCGTTCGTGTTCAGGCGAATCAGCGCGTTTTCCAAGGTGCTGGTGGGGACTACCGAATGATCGCCTGCCAGCACGACCTTTCCATCCACTTGGATGGCGACTCCGGAAACGGCATCAGACACTCCACATCCGGTTACGCCTGCAAAATTGAAGAGCGGCCGGCTGAAATTCGTATCCACGGCGCCTGTCGCCGTGTAGCGGATCACCTCCGTGTTGTTATCGTGGCAGCGTCCTGAAGCCACGTTCCGCACTTCCGAAAGAACATACTCACCTGTGGGCTCGATTGCTTCAGCGCCGAACGCCGATCCGGCGACCACGGCAACCGGTCCGGCAGTGACGCTGGATCTCGGCTCGCCTGTGGAGCTGAATTGTGCGATCTCAGCCCAATTCACGGTGATGATGTCGCCGTCTGAAAGCAGGGCCATTGTAGTTACGCCTTGGCTGCCGGCGACTTGTACCGATCCACTGTTTCCGAACGTTGAATCCGGACTGCCGTTCGCATCGTATCGTGCCAAAACCGTCTGAAAGATATCAGTGCGGTAGCCGATGTCACTAGCGGTGCCACCCAGCAAAATCTTGCCGTCGCGTTGCACCAAGACAGGTCCTCCGCTAAAGCCCCAGCCAGTCGGCACGCTTGGGGCAGTGGTCATGCCTCCATTTCCAAAGTTCGTATCCAGGCTACCGTCTGAATTCAGGCGCACCACCGTGCCACCGCCAGCCACCACAAGTATCTTTCCGTCGGATTGTAGTGCGAGCGCGCCTGCACTTGCCGGATTGTTGTTGGGGGCAAACGGATTTGTAACTCCGCCACTGCCGAAGCTCTTATCGAGGCTTCCATTGGAGTCGAAGCGCACGACCTGAAACGGGAAGTAAGCGTTACTTACCAGAATCTTGCCATCAGGTTGTTCGATTATATCACCAGGCAAAAATTGCGAATTGAAGTTTACGGACACGACGCCGTTGGAGCCAAACGTGGGATCAAGTTTGCCAGCGGCGGCATGGGCATTTCCACCTGTGAAGACCAAGCCAAGAGACAGTAGGCCTGAGAGTACAAAGCGCGGGCATTTCATCGAAGTTCGCTCTCCTTTCCTGTGAGTTGTTGAATTTGAAATATCGACTTTTCTCGCTTCCCCAGGCATTTCAATGCGGGTACCCGGCAAGCGCAAGCCACCGACGCTGATGGTATTGCCCAATAAAATTAACGCTCGTTGGGCTCAGCGATCGTCAGGCTCGCATGCAGGAAAACATACTGAAGCAAAGCACTTGTCATAATGACGTAACGAATATGTCATTTCTCTGCCCCCCAAATAGGGTCCAATGAATGGGAATCGAGATTTGATTGTGTAGCTCAAACCGATGCGCTCGGCGAACGCTCGAATCCTGGGTAGTCGGCTAGTCGGAAAGTTTTCTCGATCGGCTCTCGGCAGGACGGGTCGCCAAGTCCCAACAAGTCCTCTCATCGGAATTTGGCCCGCGAGCCGGATTGGCCAATTTCCCTCATGCCAATAATCCCGTTTATCAGGCGGATTCCGCCTGAGCGCGTGGAACCTGAAACGATTTTTTGTTTTGTTCGCGCCCTATCAAGTGATTTCTTCTGTCGTGCCCTGGCGTGGCGATTGGCCGCCTCCCCATGGCTTTCCTGAATCATTACGTTGGAGAATTACATTTCATCCATGTCTCCACACGAGGATTTCGTGCTCGGAATCCGGCATTGCGGCCAGTTCTGCGCTCGCGGGATCGGTGGAGAACTACTTACAGCCGTATCTGGGGAAATCAGCCAATCGCTCAACTGCCACGGCATTCCTTGACTTTGACGCGGCCATAAAAAGCACACGAGCCTGTTCGCAGTTTTTCCTCAAGTCGTTGCCGCTCAGGTAATGGTCGGCCAGCTCGACTTCAGCCGCACTGCTTCCTTTTTCGATTGCGGACCACAGTAATTTCTCGGCCACAGCCGCATATCCAGGGTTGTTCCGCGCGCGCAAATAATTGCGGGCGAGTGCTAGATCGGACTGGCCACCGTTCTCTTCGTAAGAATCGACCGACATCGGATTCGCCGTGGCCGAATCTCGTCGTCCAGGTTCTTGCGCCGTCGTCGGAGGGCCATTCGAAATGGCACCCGAAGGTCTGTCATGACTCTCTGTTTGATCTGCAGTCATATCTCCGTTAGGCAACGACCCTGCATCTACACGAGCAGCAGGGAGAAATGTTGGCCCGACGGCGTCTTGAGCAGATTCGCCCGAAATCTTTTCGCCCAGCCGAATCAATAATTCGCCCGTTTCACGCTTATGAACGTACCCCACAATGTTAATGCAGAGTCCAAGCACGAGCATCAAAATGGATGCTGCATATGCGAGAGGGTGTTTTGGAGAAACTGGGTCGGCAGATTCTTCTTTCGTTAGATTTGAGCAAAACATCGAGAGCGGTCTATACGCCCGTCTGGAGCGTTTACCCTCTAGTTCCGCGGGGCCCGGCGTCAATCTGCCCGCCTCGGAAATAGGCTTGGGTAAAATGTAAAAAGGTCGACCGGGACTTGGAACTGCTTCGATCTTTTCAGCCGAATGCAGATTGTGCCGCTCGTCCGAAATTGGTTGGTCTGCACGGAGCTCCAAGTCGCGCCGGTCGGCAAACTCCAATTCCGTTTCATTTGTCGCCGAAACTCTGGCCGATGTAGCGGCGGCCGCTGGCGCTGCACCCTGTTCGGGCGATGTCTGTGGTTGAGAACCCAGCCAGATCTGAACCTGTTTGCGGATTTCTACCGGCAGCTGCGTCACCCGCAGCCCGACCCTTTTCCTTGTTTCATCCCTCCACACGACTTCCCCAGTCGCCTCCACTCTATCAATCGACGCCATCGACAGTCGGAAACGAATGGTGGTCTGGTCCTCAAGAGGCACTGCCAGCTGCAGCCCAAAGCCTTCCCTGGAAACGTCGAGCACAATTCCGCCGTTCCCAGATCCCAATTTGATATAAGCGAGCTCATTCAGCTTCACTCGCAGATTCCGGCGGTGTTCTTCAGCTAGCATTTCCGTTTGATTTCCTCAGATTCCAATCCTTGGTCCGGTAAATGCTGTTTCACAGCTTCGATATCGAAATGGCGGCAATGACCTAGCCCGCATTGCTCGCAGCCTTTCTCCATTTCACAACGTGCCTACGGGCCCCCAGTGGAGGTGAACTTAGCGCTGTTGCCGCACGCGGTTAATAGCACATGACAGAATTTGTGCAGCGCTCATAAGTGCGAGAGAAAATCCACATTCCAATAAGACCTGTTTACCAGACACTAAGCTTCCCGGAATGAGGGGCATCTGACTGTTCCATTTTGAAAAGACTAATTTCGGACACTCTTTGTATTGTGTACGTCCGCCCACGACGGCGCAGTGTTTGGGAGGTGCCATTTGACACTCGCCGGAAGGAACGTTCTGCTGGTCGGACAGAATTTCCAGAGCGCTCAGACTTTGACCGAACGGCTGCACGGGTGGAGATTCCGATGTCATTTCGTCACCAATGTGCGAGCAGCCAGGGAATTCTTGGCCGTCTATCCTGTCGATCTGGTGCTCAGCAATGCACATCTGTTAGGCGGCACTGGCTACCGTCTGTTGATGAATTTGGCGTGCTTCCCCGTTTCCGCGTTCCTTTGCTTTCCCGCGGAGAGACAGCCAAAAGAAGGAAAATACCCCCAATCTTTGGAACGGCTGCCACTTCGGAATCATCAATATTTTTAACGTCAATTTGCTGGTTAAATTGTGCGATCTGATCGTCAATGATCTTGAGTTTTGCAGCTAGGCGAATTTCGTTCGGATTGTCCTCAAATCTCCTCCATAAAGTTTTCCTTTTAGCTCTCAATTCTCTCAGACTTATCTCTTCAGAATCTGGAACATGATGTAACATGGGCCCCCCAATGGATACTATCGTTCTGTGCATAAGGTATTTCAAAACTTTCCGTAAAACGATCATGAAGCAGGCAATATGAAAAAATCTTCATAAATAGTGATCGAGCGATCGCAGCGTACGACCAGCCGCCGGAAGTTGCGGAGACAGGCGAATTTGCGGTAGACCTTCCAGCGAAGCCGGTACCTTCTCCGGACGCGAGCCTAGTAGCCGGTTCCTCACTTTTCGTGCGAAATCCAGGTTGCGGTTTTGTAATTTCGGTATCATCGGCCTTACGTGTGAAATGAGTTCCATTTTTTTCAACTTCCATTCCTGACACTATTGATCTTCCTTCACAATCGGCCTCCGCATTGCGTAGCTTCTGAGAACGGCATACAAGCAAACTGATGGCCAAGCAATAGAGGGTCAATCCGGCCGATTCAATTCATACACGTGGAAGTGGCGGTAACCTCTTCGACCGCTAAGATCAGTTCTTTTGGAACATCAATCTCCCATTCAGGCTGTAGCTGGATGCGCACACTGGTGAAAGACTCGCCGACGATGCTGCAAGGTATTGGAATGCGGCACTGACGGATAACGAATAGAAGAATCACCGGTGTGCCAAACCAGACAGAATAGACAGGCCAAAATCCATTTGTTGGCTCAGGGTTCATCTGGCCATCCTCTCGACTCTCGCATAAGTCCGGATATCGACCTCAGATGGAAGAAGATCCCTTTTTGTTTAGAGTTCACGAGCGGTAAAAATCCTGAATGGGTCACGGTGTCCTCTGCCCGTTCTTTCTTCTTATGGAGAGCGCGCACCGCTGCCTGGAATAAGGCGTCAGGAGTTCTGCCGTCCTCAGGATAAGCTGCGATTCCAACGCTCACCGAAAGCGGAGGCTCCTCGCGATCCATGGACAACCGTTCGCTAATTCTACGTTCGACTTTATCCGCTGCTTTGGCGCCGCACTCCGGCAGAACAATTGCAATCTTTTCGTCACCATAGCGGGCGGCAGTGTCTATGACTCGGCAGGAAAAGCGAAAAATATTGGCCAAGCGGCAGAGGGCCTGATCGCCTGCCAGATGGCCATAGCAGGTGTTAGTCTGCTCCATTCCTTTCAGGTCAAAAACAAGCACTGCAAACTCTCGCCCACTCCGTTTAGAGCGCTTGATTTCTGATTTGACCGTTTTGGAAAGCCCGTGGTAATTAGCAAGCCCGGTCAGCTCATCGATTGCCGGTATTTGCCGGAGTTTAGCCTCGCGCATGCACAACACTTCTTCGGCTGTATTTAGTTGCCACCCACTAAGCTTGAACATCATTGGCGATCACCCCTCCCGCCTGAGCCGGTCCGGATCCTGCCCAACTAACGAATCGCGAGAGCACTCTCGCAGCCCAGCATTTTGCATACTTGAGGTGGTCGTGGCTGTACCATATTGAACACTTTGGATTATGCGTGCCTCCGATTGAGATCTGGGGTGGAGGTTGTGTTTATTTCCCTCGTGCTCGTTTCAATTCTTGGGCTGATTTGTTTGCAATTACATCGTGAGTCTGTGGATGCCTCTCCGATTGGGCATGTTTTGCTCAAGAAAAGATGGGAGTTGCGCCGCGCTGGAGCTACAATTTGGAACCTTATCGTCGTCCTGTGTAACTGGAAACATTTCCAGACCCCCGGAAACAGAGCCTTTCGAACCTTTGGGTTCCCACATTTCGATAAGCCTGTTTCTCAAGCCCTATCCATCCCTTGTGTTCCATATTGAACATTCACTGCCATCTGCGAATGGCATACTCTCGAGTCTCGAACTAATGTGCGAAGGCCACTGAAAAATGCAGAATGGACAGGATCACGGATTGAAAAATGAAAGCCATTCCACGAATCAGTTTAATAATTCCGAATATGCAAGATGGTTGAAAGGAATCACGAGCGCCCAATCCCTCAAGACTCAATCGGGGATTGAGGGCTTCCTTGGTACAAACGAGAACCTGCAACCCGGACACAAAGAACCGGGCGAGGAATGAATGCAGTGCCATATGAAAATAGACCCGAGAATGCAGTTCCCGACGCCGTTTGGAGTATTTAGTCCGACGGGGCACGTCGTGATGGCGTTCGCGACCGATGGTGAGGCCGAAGGTGCGAGGCAATTGCTGGCCAATAACGGGTTCGTCGAAGGTGACGTCACGCACTACAGCGAAGGATGAAGTGATGGCAGAGCTGGATAAGAGCGAGGAAGAAGCAACGAGCCCAGTGCAGCTCGGTCAGGAAGTTGCCAAGATGAACGGGTATCTCGTGCTTGGAAAACAAGGCTGTGGGTACCCTGTCCTTCATGCCCCGGAGGATAAGGCCGCAAAACACGCCGTTGCCATCGTGGAACCTTTCGGATTAAAGTTCGCGGAAAAATACAACCCGCTGCCCATTGAAGAACTCGATTAACTGTGATCGGCGGGACAGTTCGCGTCAAGTCATGGACAGATTGAAATAGAAAGGCGCCCGCGGTCAACTCCTGGGAAGTACTCATATCGGAATGTGTCTGCTTTTGTACAGTCCACTCCGGGTGAGCCTGTTAGGGTACTGCGCTGATCGTGTTCTCGCAGTCAAGCACGTTGCGCCTTCGTAAGGCGTGGAGCGACTTATGAAACAGATGAACCAGATAGCTTCCAACTTTGGTGGTTCCTCTTCAGGAGGCAGCCTCGGCGGCAAGCTCTCGCGCTATGTGGAAAAACAAAACATCTACACCCAAGGTGCACCAGCAAACACCGTCTTTTATATTCTGGAAGGTGGGGTGCGCCTCACCACCCGATCTAAATATCAGCCGTCCGCGGTTACCGCCATTTTGGGAGTGGGTGATTTCTTTGGCGAGCTTTGCCTGGTGGGCTTTCCTCATCATGTGTCCACAGCTGTGGCGTTGACCGCCTGTTCAATACTGAAGATCCAGAAGGAATCAATGGTGCACATGCTTCGCCGGAAGAATAAGGTGTCAAATTCTTTCATATCCTATCTGCTTTCAAGCATCAGGAGGTATCAGAATCATGTCGCGGAACTGCTGACTTCTTCTGCCGAACAACGGCTCGCACGTGTGCTTCTGCGCCTAGCCCACCTAGACAAGAGAGATACACCAATTGCTGGGCTTCCCTCCATAAGTCAAGGAGTTCTGGCGGAAATGGTTGGCACGACCCGCTCGCGACTAAATTTTTTTATGAACCAATTCAGGAAGCGGGGATTCATAAGCGGCAACGGCCGGATTGAAGTACACAAGTCCCTGCAAAAGGTCCTGCGGCGCGGACGCGGCTCCGCTCCGAATCACCCACCGATCCTTGGAGGAAGTCGGCTAAGCGATCCTCGCGGCTCGAAGCTCTCAGGCATACAGAATAAGATTGTGCCAATCATTAAACTGTGCACTTCTTTGAAAGCTCGCTCTTGAAACGATTTTCAACACCTTCGCCGCTAAGCGGATTTCTCGCTTTGGCCAATGCACCTTCGCACAACCTGCGTCCTTGGGTGAAAAGGGCTGCACAGAGGTGTCGGACAGACCAGCCTGCAGAAAGATGCTTGGTTCGCAACAAAACATTGTAGGATGCGTGTAATCGTGAAGGACGGTGATGCGTGCATCGGGATGCTGAGCGGACTCTTTGTATCCTTTTACTTCCATTGAAGTTAGATAAAGCTCTGAGGGTCTTCCGCAGTGCAGTCCGCTGAATGAAGACGCGGGCATGCTTCCTTGCCGCTCACTCCGTCGTCAGCCTGCCCCCGACCCTGAGTATCGCGCCGCAATGCCTCGCTCCTCTTATCGGCGACAACCAAGGAGGTTGATATGTTTGCTCGACATGTTTCCATGCGTCTGAAACCAAACACGCTTACGG
>Ga0210384_10000143_pt1 | contig 108556 bp, 90 predicted proteins | sample IncBWH2MmetaG_FD_160574 | JGI IMG/M metagenome (GOLD analysis project Ga0210384, IMG submission 160574) | Forest soil microbial communities from Barre Woods Harvard Forest LTER site, Petersham, Massachusetts, United States - Inc-BW-H-2-M | ecosystem: Environmental > Terrestrial > Soil >... | reverse complement strand
GAATGCGCCACAGAAATTGACGAGGACGAAGACGAAGTCGAGGAAGGCGAAATTTTAGCCTGCCCCGAGTGCGAAACCGAAATGGAAGTCGTGCAGATCCATCCCGTCAAGGTCAATGCCATCTCCGAAGACGATGACGAAGAAGAGGAAGAGCCCGAAGACGGGGACGAATTTGCGAACGATGACGACGAGGAAGACGAAGAAGAAGAGGTCTGACCCGCTCTTCGATTTCTTCCGGCATCCCCTCTCTCTTTTTGGCCATCTCACTTTTGTGCGCGCAACGATTGCTCTCCTCGGCTTGTTCTATGCAGCGGGCGCGATATTTGCTTTCGAGCCGGCCGGCGGCGCCCAAAATTCAAGCGGTTCGCATTCCCACGATTTCGTCATATTCGTCACCGTGTTTACCGAACGGGGTTTCGCCTTTCCCGGCGCCCGGGCGCGTGTCCGCCGCGCGGAGGAAAAGAAATTTCGATGGGAAGCCATGTCCGACCACCAGGGCGAGCTTGCGTTTCGCGTCCCGCGAGGCGAGGAGTATGAAATGACGATCGAAGCCCGCGGCTTCAAAACGGAAACGCGCAAGCTGAACTCGCGCGAAGGCAATCGAACCGACCTGACGATCCGGATGGAGCCCCAAACCGGGCCCCCTGCGGAACCCCAGGCACAGCAACTGTCCGGAGGAACGCCATGAACCTGCGCAGGACGCTTGGACACGTCGCCGTCGCCGCATTGGCCGCAACCGTATTGTTCGCGCAGGACAAACCCAAGGGGAAGGAATCCGAGCTGCGGACGGTTCGCGGTACGGTCGTGGATAAGGATGAGACTCCGGTGGAGACGGCCGTGGTCTATTTGAAAAACGTGCGCACCCAGGATATCACCACGCACCTCTCCGGCAGTGACGGGACGTTTCGCTTCAGCGGGCTGGACCTCAACGTGGACTATGAAATTCACGCCGAAAAGGAAGGCATGACCTCCTCGACTCGATCCGTCTCGAACTTCGACACGCGCAAGGAGTTCGTGCTCACGTTGAAGTTGGATCGGAAAAAGAGCGGGAAATAGATGAGGATTGCAGGAAGTAGGTTGCGGGTTTAGTAGCACAGGCACTCTTGCCTGTGCGGGTTTCGACACTTTCAGACTTCCCAAGAGTTTCAACGGCCGCAAAAATCGCACAGGCAAGAGTGCCTGTGCTACGAAAATCTTCCCCAAACTGACTTTTTTACGCAGCCGAGCACGTCTTGCTTTCCTTGCGGCATGGATATGTGGAAAATTATTTTGATTCGAGATAGTACCCCGGCCGCGTTCGGACTTTCACTCCCGAACGATTCACGGACACTTTGATCTGGTGATAGCCCGCAGTATCCGCTCCCGTGGGGCGATAGCTCAGCATGTACTGCGAGTTCAGTTCGCCGCCGATGGCGTCAATCGCGGTTTCGATTTTGCTGTCGCGGAAGACAGGTTGGAATGTGCCGCCCGTGGCCGTGGCGGCGACCTCGAGCGGGCGATCCTTCACAACGGCGGTGGCATTTCGAACAGCCCACTCCGCGAGGCCCAGGAGATCGATGTTGCCGCCGTATTGCTGCTGGCTCGTGGGAGTTTGCGCCGTCCCCGGAAACGACGGACCGCCGAACGTGCCGGGAGGCGTGGCCGGGGAAGGGCCGGTCTGAGAGGGTTGGGAGCGCAGTCCCGCCGAGGTAGTGGAAAGCCCCACGCTATAAATCACAATGTTCGCAAGCTGCGCGTCGCGAAGCACGCGGCCGAGTCTTTGCTCGCTTCCGGCGTCGCTGGCTTCGCCTACTACGACAATCGCCCGGCGTTGCTCGGGCGGACGGCCGCGTAGGAGTCCCACCGCCGAGGCCAGCGCGTCATACAAGCGCGCGCCACTGTTGCCTGGCTGCAAGGTAGCGATGGTCTTTTCGATTTTATCGTTGTCCGTGTTGAAGGGCAGCAACGTGCTGACGCTGTTGTCGTAACTGAGGACGGCGGCCTCTCCCGATGGTCCGACCACGGTTTGCGTGAATACAATCGCGGATTTCTGGACGGCGGGAAGCAGAGGTGCGATGCGCGAGCTGGTCTCAAAGACAAGCACGACCGAAAGTTGCTGCCCGCCCAGATCGAAAGCCTCAATCGTCTGGGCGATGCCATCGTCGAAGATGCGGAAATCTTTCTGCTGCAGGTCGAGCACGGGCTCTCCCTTGTCGCCGATCACGATTACAGGCGCGCTCACCAGAGCTACTCGGACGCGGATGGTGGCTTCCGGCGGTTGTTGGACGGGCTTATCGGGCTTGGGCGGAATGGGCCCCTGGGTTTGCCGAGAATGCCCAGGCAACGCCGCGAATACCATCCCTGCGGCGAGTGTCGCCAGGCAAACAGCAAGCGATCGTCTCGAAGTCATCTGCGTTTCATTCTACTACGTTGGAGGTGAAAACGCGCTAACGCGTTGGCCGCTGCCGCGAGCGCGGCTCTACTTGAAGCTCGCCGGAGTGAATGGCGCGGGCTCTTGGCGCCGCCAGAGCCGGCCTGAAGAATGTATATAGACGGGACACGTCGCGCCTGTGTCTCTGGCATTTCCGCACGGGGGTTGCGTAGAATGTCAAATTGCAGTCACTTGCAGTGGAGGGTTCATGAGCCGCAGGCGCCACCCGAAGGAGATCGAGCCGCCCTACCGCGATCCGATATTCATGGAAAGCCTTCCGGCGCGCCCGGTGCGCATCACGGCCGAATATATCGATCCGCTCGAGCGTCTTCGGCGCGAGAAAGTGGGAGACACGATCGTTATGTTCGGTTCAGCCAGGATCCTTTCGCGGGATCAGGCCACGGCGCACATGCGCAGGCTGCGAAAAGAAAAGAGACGCCAGAGCACGCTGGAATACCGCGCCGCGCTTCGCGAGGCAAAATCGGCCCTGGAAATGTCCCGCTACTATGAGGAAGCGCGCGAGCTGGCGCGGAGGATCACCTCCTGGGCCATGTCGCTCGGCGATCACCCGCGTCGCTTCGTGATCTGCTCCGGCGGAGGCCCGGGAATCATGGAGGCGGCCAACCGCGGCGCGGCCGAGGCGGGCGGAAAATCCATCGGCCTGAGCATTGAGCTGCCGCACGAGCAGCGCCCCAATGACTACATCAGCCCCGAGCTGAGTTTCATGTTTCATTATTTTTTCATGCGCAAGCTGTGGTTCGCGCAACTCGCCAAGGCCCTGATTGTTTTTCCCGGAGGTTTCGGCACCATGGACGAACTCTGGGAAATGCTTACGCTGATGCAGACCGGGAAATTGCAGCGGCGTAATTTGATTTTGATTTATGGCCGCAAGTATTGGGACCGCGTGCTCGATTGGAAACACATGCTGCGCTGCGGAACCATCAACAAACACGAATACGGCCTGCTGGAATTCGCCGATACCGTGGACCAGGCCTTCGACCGTGTGCGCGACGGCCTCGAAAAACACCACCTCGAGCCGGATACGCTTCTGCAATAGCGCGTACAACCTTCTCCTCTTTTTCCAGGATCAAATTATCTGTAGTCCAACTGGCCCGTCCAGCCCCGGACCCGGGAACGCACCCAAGGAGGTGCTTTATGGTCTGGACGAAGATGCTCATGAAGACAGCATTGACTTCCATTTTGGCCGGCGGCCTTCTGCTATCGGGCGGCGCGGCGATTGCGCGGGCGGACGACTATGACAGTTGCCACCGGAACATCGATAAATGGGAAGACAGGCTGGAGCGCGATGTCCATCGCTTCGGATACGATAGCCGTCAGGCCAATCACGATCGCCACGAACTTGGCGAGGCCCGCGAAAGTTGCGAGCGCCGTTTTGGCAACAACGGGCACCGCAACTATGACTACGATCATGACGGCGACCGGCGCTGATCGGCCATAGTCAACGGAAACGAACAGAAAAAGAAACGGGCCGCTTCGATTTCATCGGAGCGGCCCGTTCTTGTAAACGGAGGAATGAACCAATGAACCAGGGAACTCAATTCTTGCTGGGGACCAGGTCGTCCGAAAATACCCCTTCGAACCGGCGCTTTTCGTCCTGGTCGTGCAGCAGGACCACGGGAGCAATTCGCAACGAATGCCGGCACGAGTGGCATGCCGCCATCTCTCCTTGCAAGTCCTGCAGGAAACCATCGGTGAAATGATACTGGTCGGGAGTGCGCCGCGCCGCCTTGACGCCATGCTCTCCGCAATAAGGACAGGTGTACTCCAAAGTATCCTCTTGCGGGTCGCGCCCTAGCGCGGCCCAGCCCGTATAACGGATGCCAACAGCCTCTTTTGAAGGAAGACGCATGATCTTGTACCTCGCCCAAGGGCCCAAAAAATAGGAAACTGCCTATGTGATGCATCAACATCAAAAAGTGGTGCATAAAAAGCGAATACTCATAATACGCTGATAATAAGTAACTTATCTTGTCTTTCTGCGCGTTTCAAAGCCGCAGGCCATGCTCTTGGGAACTCCCCACGTGGGGTGGTGTCCAATTTAGCGAGCGAGCGCTCCTCATTTTCCCTGTAAAAGCCGGCCCGGCCTGCGGTCAGGGCCGCGGCTGGCGGAATCGAGGAGTGTCCATGCAAGCCACAAGTAACGGAAACACCGACCCGGAACAAGGAACGCATGAGATGGCGCTTGGCCGTTGTCTGGTCGAGGGCGATCCGGAGGCAACGTGGCGCGCTCGCCGCGACCGCCGTAAGACATTCGGACTGTCGCTGGCCATCGAGTTCTTGTTGCTATTTTTGCTCGTGGCGACGCCGCTTCTCACCGGCGTTGCGCAGCCACAACTTCATCGGATCCTTCCGCCCCAACTCACATTCTTTGGCGCTTTGCGCGAACATAGCCCGGCACAACGCGCCGAATCCACGACCACAGTTCACATCCCGCAGATTCCGAATCCCTTTCCGCAGACTGCGCCTCCCCACATGCCCGTGGACATTCATCGCGGCGAGGAACCCGTGGATGTCCCGGTTCTGGATTTTCCCGGAGGATATGTGCCGGGGGCGGTTCCAGTCATTGAGGCGGGGAGGACGCCGCTGTTCGTGGAGCCTCCTCACATCGCCCAACCGGCGCAGCCAGAAAAACGTCCCGTGAAAGTCAGCGAAGGCGTTCTGGAAGCGCAACTCGTCTCGCGCATCGAGCCGCAATATCCAACCATCGCGGTGGAAACGAAAACGCAAGGCACGGTGCGGCTGCGCGCGATCATCAGCCGGGACGGGCGTATCACTTCTCTCGAAGTCCTAAGCGGGCATCCTTTCCTGGTGAAGGCCGCGCTCGACGCGGTGCGGCAATGGCGCTACCGTCCGACGCTGCTCAACGGAGAACCGGTTGAAGTTGAAACTTCCATCACTGTAGTTTTTGTATTGCGCGAATAACGGAGACATACGGCTTCAATTAAAGAAGGGCCGAAGAAATCGGTGCTTCGGCCCTTGCAACTCCCGGCGCGGCTCCTCCCGCAGCGGCGCCGGGGAGACTTTTGCCAGGAAAAATCAGAATCGAAGAACAACCCCGGCGGAGTAGCGGAAATTATTCCAGTTGACCTGATTGGCTGATGTCGGCATTCGCGTGAAAAGGTAATCCACTTGGGCGAGGCGTATTCCAAGATGGCGTGCGGCATTCCAGTCAAGCCCGATCCCCGGAGCCATGGCAAAGGTGTTGTGACTAATCGTGGTTTGGCTGAAGCCGGGATTCGTGTGCACGAAACCGAAGAGGGCCTGCGCGAAGGGCGAGAGCGGAGAACTGTGGAAGAATGAAATTTTGGGGCCGGCCATGAAGGTCTCGGCGGTAGCGTCGACGTCCGCGCCGCCAATATTGGTGGCGTGGACCCCTCCCGCTTCAACCACCAGGCTTCCCCAATTCGTGAGATTCAGTGCGACGGACGCCACGCCTCCATTTGCATTGAAGGAAGAGAACTGAATGCCGGGGTTGGTATGAACGAAAGAATAGCCGGCGAATAAATCGACCCTGGGAACATCTTGCGCGGCCGCGCTCAAACCGAACAGAAACACCAGTGCCAATAGACACACAACTCTACCCATATAGGATTGCTCCCTGTTTATGATTTTGGATCGTGCGAATTCCCGCAGACCCGTATTAATCCGACGGTGAGCCCCACCCTGAGGGATCCCAAGCCGTCCGAAGCAAGCAACCGTTCGAACGTCAATTGGGATGCGCCGATTTTGAAGAGCGGTTGCCCGCGAAAAAAGAATTTACAGGAGAGGTTCGCGCGCGAAACGGGCGATCATTTCGCGGGCCGAGTCGCGCACGCGCACGATTTGCTGCCAATCTTGCGCCGAGGATGGCGGAGCGATCGGCGGGCAGATGGTAATGGTGATGCGGCCGGGGCGCGGAAGCCAGGCGCCGTCGCGCAAAACGCGGCGCGTGCCATCGAGCGCGATGGGTACGATTTCCCGCTGCGCCGCGATGGCCGCTTTGAATGCGCCGAGATGAAATGGACGCACGCCCGATTGCGCGGTGAAGGTTCCTTCGGGAAAAACAAAAACGGATTCACCGCGGCGCAGCACGTCTTCGATTTGTTCCGCCTGCTGCAATCGCGCGCGCGGGTCTTCGCGGCGAAACGCGAAATGGCCGAGCTTGCGAAGAAACGTCCGGAAAAACGGCATGGACATCACTTCGGCTTTGGCGACGAAATGGTAATCGGTTCCGAGCACCGCCATGAGCACGACAATATCCGCGTAGCTGGTGTGGTTGGCGACGAGCATGCGCGGCGCGTTTTCCCGCAGATGCTCGCGGCCCTCGACGCGCACGCGCCATCCCGCAACTTTCAAATACGCGCGCAGCGCCGCCGTGGTGACGCACGCGGCGCTTTTTCGCGACGGCGAAATCAGCACAAAGAGCCACGCGGGAAACAGCAGCAGTGCAAACATCGCGACGGCGTAGCAGCCGTAGGCCGCACCGGCGATTCGGCCGAGCGCCGCGCGAATTCGCCCGGCGCTCGACGCCGCCGCAAGACGAGCGAGCTGCAGCCAGACCGGCGGCGCGCCGGAACGCAGATCGCCGGAAAGGAACCGCTGTTTGGTGGCGTCGCGGCGCAGTTTTCCGCTCGAGGTTTTTGGAATCACGTTCGGCGGAACGACCTCGACAACGTTCGGAGGAAGTCCCAGTGTTTCGGTGACCTGCGCCGTGATGGCCTGCGCGAGCCGCGCCCGCGCGTCACCTCGGCGCTCGCGCGATTCGGCGACGATCACCAGCCGTTCGGTGCCCGTAGCCGGATCGGCCGCGCCGAATGCCACCACGCAGCCCTTGCGCACGCCCCGCACGCGCGCCACGGCGTCCTCGATCTCGTGAGGATAAAGATTGTGACCCGCGTGAATGATGATGTCCTTCACGCGGCCGGTGATGTAAATTTCGCCTTCGGCGAGATACGCGCGGTCGCCGGAGTTGACCCATCCTGCCGCCGCGCCCTCGGGAAGCAACGCCGACGTCGCGGCCTCGTTTCGATAGTAGCCCTGCGTGGTGGAAGGTCCGCGAAACCAGAGCTGCCCCTCAACGCGCTCTCCCGCATCTTCTCCGCGGTCATTCACGATTCGCACTTCGTGCCGCGGAACGGGCGAGCCCACGGAAACGAAAGCGATCACGTTCGGATCTTCGTTTGAGTTGGGCAGCCGATAGGAGGCGCCGGCGTCCGGCGGCGCCGGCACGGCGCGGCCCTGTTGCGCAAACGCGGCGCGCTCGAGGCGGTCCACGCGCGGCCCGCGGCCCACGGGCGGCATCGTTACGGCCAGCGAAGCCTCAGCCAAGCCGTAGACGGGCAACAATGTTTCGCGGCGAAAGCCGCATTTCGCGAAACGCGCCGCAAATCGCTCGAGTGTCGCGGGAAGTACGGGCTCCGCGCCGTTCAGCGCCGCGCGCCAGGCGCTCAAGTCCAGACCTTGGATTTCCTCGTCCGAAATTTTAGCGGCGGCCAGCTCATACGCGAAATTCGGAGCCGCGCCCATCGTGCCGCCGTAGCGGTGGAAGGCGCGGAGCCATCGCGCCGGCCTTGAAAGAAACGCCAGCGGCGACAGCACCACCACCGGCAGACCAAAATATAGCGGCATTAGCCACGAGCCGATCAGGCCCATGTCGTGATAAAGCGGCAGCCAGCTCACGCCCACGTCGTCGCTGCGCATGCCGAGCGCCTCTCCAATCGCGCGGACGTTGGCCAGCAGATTGGCGTGCGTCAGCATCACGCCCTTGGGATTGCCCGTCGAGCCGGAGGTGTACTGCAAGAGGGCTAGGTCGCCCGAGCGCGAGTGCAGTTGCGGCCCGAGCGGAGCCGCGGCGCGCGATTGGACCAGAGCCTCGGCTGTGGCCACGCCTTCGAGAGAGGGCACCAGCGGCTTCAGCAGTTTGGCCACGCCGGCCGCTTCGCGGAATGTTACCAGGAGGCGCGCGCCGGCGTTCGACAGGATCGCCGATTGGCGTTCCGCGTATTCCGCGACGCGGTCGGCGCGAAACGGCGGATAAATCGGCGCAGGAGTCGCACCCGCGAGCAGAATCCCCGCGAACGCGAGAAAAAATTCGCGCGACGTTGGCAACATCAGCGCGACCGTGTCGCCGCGCCCGATGCCGCGCTGCGCGAGATCGGCCGCGACGCGTTCGGCGCCTTCTAAAAGCTCGCCGAACGTGAGCGAGGGTCCTTCTCCTTCGTCCTCGTAAAAAGTCAGGTGCGTTCGAGACGCGTCCGCGCGCCCGCGATGGCGCAACACTTCCTGAAACGTTTCCGCGGCGGGAACTCCTTCCGCCTGGCCCGGAAAGGAAACTCGGGCCTCGCGCACGGCGGCTTCCGCGCGCGCACCAAAAACGGCAGGCGCGCCATTCGCGGCGCCTAGCGCAGCGATCAGATCCTGCACCGTGTCGGCTGCCGCCAGCACTTCTTCGTCGAGCCGCGTGCCGAACGATTTTTCCAGGCGCAGAAGCAATTCGACGCGTTCCAGACTGCCGAGGCCCAAATCGCGGTCGAGATGCGACGCCGCACTGGCCGAACGAACGGTCGATTCGTGCCCGAGCTCGGAGAGGAGTTCGCGCACGACTTCGAGCACGCGTTCTCCCTCTTCCACCGCGTTAAATTGCCGTGCGGGAGACACCATCGGAGTTTCCCCAGGTACAGCGAGCGGACTGGAAGGGCTTTGCTATGAGTAGGCTAACACGCGCAGATGGGCCGTTCAATAGTTTGGCTCCGAGTGGCATACGCTTCAGAATCCGTGTGGCAACTTCTAAATCTTTGTAGGGCACGGCTTCAGCCGTGCCGTAAAGTACGTAAAATCGACGCGGCTTCAGCCGCTGGCCTGTTCAAAATTGAGTTGCCGCACGGACTCTTCAGCCTGTGGGGGGTGAATCTTCTTTTGCACGCGACGAAACCCCACAGGCTGAAGCCTGTGCTACTCAGAGCCCGCTTCAATTCTTGTGCAAATTTTACGGCGATTGCCAACTCGTCGACCTTACGCGCGCCGTTTGCATGGCCAATTTCACCAATCGCTTCAACTACGTCGTGGAAGATTTCCCGAATCTCGAAGTCTAAGTATAGGACGTACCGTACCAGAGTACCGCAGCGAATGTACCCCTTGATCCATTTGCGCGGGCGGGGCCTGCAGGCAGAATGGTCACGTGCTTGAAGCTATTCGCCGAATTTGCGGGCTTCGAGCAAAGTCCGCGCACATGGATCGAGGACGCTGGTGATTCCCGCAGTCTTCATCTCGGTGCTCGCTGTGCTGATCTTCTTGTGTTTGATCGGTTCCGCGGACAAACCGCGGTCCCGATAACCGCGGCTCGACCGCATCCACATTGAATTTGCCCATGCCCCACGAGCGGCCGGACCTCCACCGGCCGCTCTCCCCATTTCAGGCGTTGATTCAGAGAAGGTTTTAGTGGCGCAGGCTTCAGCCTATGGGTTTTGGTCCACGCGCGGACGAAACCGCACTGGCTGAAGCCTGTGCCACTCGAGTTACGGACTGACGATTTTTTAAGATGAGAAATTGCGGGGACGGCTCGTCCCGGAGTGACCGGGACGAGCGGCCCTGAGGATCACTCGTGCCGATTACCGCGGTCGTCCCGGCGAGCGGCTCGGTGGACGGTAACTACCGAGCGAGCGGGGACGCATCCGCAAGCGTGGGCCGAGCGGCGGCGGAACATTGTGGAGCGGAGCGCTGCAATTGCTGCAGAGTTCTCCTCCGGAGTCGGAAGCCCGCAGCCAGTGGCCACGAGCCGCGCACTCCGGATTGATGCATTGCACAGTCCATCCCGGCAAATACTGCACGTTTTCCCCCTCTGGATTGCGGCGCCATTTTTTCCGTGTGCTGGGATGCGGTCCGGTCCCCATGGACCGGAAGCCGACGGAAAAAGTTGCCGGGATTCTGCGCCGAGGTTCTTGTGGTGTCAAGACAAAAGATACAATCCCTAGTGGTGGTGTTGCCAAACCGCCCAGGCGCCTCGAAACGCCCCATCTGCCCGCGGAGAAATTACCCGCGGAATCTTCTTTCTTCCTTTACAACCCTTTCGGGCTTGCCCACAATCTGTGCTTCCGATAGCGGAAACGAAAGGATAGGGCGGCCTCGGATGCGGAAAGGGGTACGGTTCGCGGTAGCCGCTTCATTTTTCCTGGTAGTGGGCGCGTGCGCTGTCCAAGCGCAGCAGCAACCGGCCGAAGGAAGGGATCCAAACGCGCCTTCCGCGCCGCAACCGTCCGGCAGCGCCGCTCCGGCGGAGCAATCGAAAACGGCTGGGGCAATCAAGCCCGCCATTCCGCGTGCGCCAGTCGAACACATGTTTTGGGACCGCGAGAATGATTGGTTGTTCGCGGGCGTGGCCGCGGGGCGCGGGCTGGACTACGCTTCGACGCTCAATCTCCGCCGTCGCGGGATTAATGAAGTCTTCCTGACGAACTCCATTGTGGACAACCATCCATTGTTTGCAGGGATCGAGGTGTCGGCCACGGCGGCTTCCATCGGCGTCTCCTACCTGTTTCATCGCACCGGGCATCACCGCCTGGAGCGCTGGACTTCCGCCATTCATGCGGGAATCGGAGTCGGCGGCGCGATTCGCAACTACGCGCTCAAAACTCCGCATCCCGGTTGAAAGGCTGCACGGGCCCGCTCGGGCTCAGGTAGCGCCGGCATCTTGCTTGTCCCGATGGAAGAGGGGCTGGCTCTTTGGATTTTTCTGGAGCATACGAAGTTGCCGGCAAGATGCCGGCGCTACGGAAAGCAAGGCGACGCCGCACTTGCGCCCGCGCGGCTCGTTGCATCATACTCCGCGCGCCGCGCCTGCTTTCTTTTCCGGCGCGGCTTCGTCGGGGGAAGATAAGTGAATCGCCGAAGTGACCGGGCCGCCGCATTTTTCTCCGCGATTTTCCCGCTCTTTGTGGCTGGCTTGCTCACTGCGCCATCGAGCCGCGCGCAGCAGCCGCAAACCTCTGCGCCCGCGCAAGCGCCCACCGCCTCGTCCTCCGCGGGGCAAGTGCAGGGCTACACGCTCACGCCCGGCCAGGAAGCGCAAGCCATCGCCTATGCCCGTGCCCGGCATGAGCTTTATTTTCTCGACGTCGCCTATGGACTCCTCCTGCTGGTGCTCCTGCTGCAACTGCGCATCGCTCCGGCTTACCGCGACTGGGCCACAAAATGGACCGACAGCAGTTTTGGGCAGATTGTTGTATTTGCGCCATTGCTGATGCTGACGCTCGATGTCTTGAGTCTGCCCACCGCGATATGGGAACACCGCATGGCCTTGCAATATCAGCAGTCGATTCAGGGATGGGGATCGTGGCTCGCGGATTGGGCCAAGGGCGAAGGCGTGGAGATGGCCATCGGGATTCTGCTGGTGTGGATCTTGTTCGCGGTCATTCGCTGGAGCCCGCGAAGGTGGTGGTTCTGGTTCTTGACGGCCGCCGTCCCGCTGATCATTCTGGGCGCGGTGGTTGAGCCGTTGATTGTTGAGCCGCTGTTTTTCAAATTTACGCCGCTCGCCGGGTCCGAGCCGCAACTTGCCGCGAGCATCGAGCAGATGACCATCCGCGCCGGCGCCCCGATTCCGCAGAGCCGCATTTTCGAGATGAACGCCAGCGAAAAACTCAAGGAACTGAACGCCTACGTGACGGGCCTCGGCGCGAGCAAACGCGTCGTCGTCTGGGACACGACCATCCGGCGCATGAGCCCGAACGAAGTCCTGTTTGTGACCGGCCACGAGATGGGCCACTACGTTTTGAACCACGTGCGCGACGGCATCCTGTTTGCCTGCGCCGTGCTCCTGTTTTTTCTTTACCTCGCCTATCGCGTGCTGCAATGGACGCTGGCGCGCTGGGGAGAAACGTGGGCGATTCGCGGCCCCGACGATCTGGCTTCGCTTCCAGTGCTGGTCCTCCTGCTGACGGTTTTCGGGTTCGCGTTCACGCCCATATCAAACGCCTACAGCCGCCACCTAGAACATCAAGCCGACCAGTACGGGCTGGAAGTAATTCACGGTTTGATTCCGGACGCGCCCGTGGTGGCGGCGCGCGCGTTTCAAACCCTGGGCGAAGTGGACCTCGAGGAGCCGAACCCTTCGACCGCCGTGAAATTCTGGTTTTACAATCATCCGCCGCTCGATGAGCGCATGCGCTTTGCGCAGACGTACGACCCGTGGTCCTGGGGCCGTGCGCCCGAATTTGTGACAGGTGCGGGCTTCACGTCGAGCCCGCAGAAATAAAGGAACGGCAAAACCCTCGCCGAATGAAAAAGGAGAACCGCTTTGAAAAACCGAATTCGTGAAATGGTGTTGCTGGCCACGCTCGTGGCGTTTGCCGGATTTCCGGCGCTGGCCCAGGACGCAACCGCTACCGTGGCCAGCCCCGCTACGGCCAGCGCGGTGGCACCGAAGCCGCTTTCCTGGGGCGTGCCCGAGGGGCGCATGTTTTTCCCGCACGATTGGGTCCGCGGCTACGTAGACTATGAAGTCGCGCCGCCGCACAACGAGCCGGACCTCGGGCGCTGCACGCAGTCGCAGACGATCATCATTGCCGCCGGGGGCGCCAACTCGCCGTGCAATGCCTACGCGCGCTACCTCCTTGGCGGCTACCTGGAAGTGCAGCCATTCGGGAAAACCCTGGCGCGCCACCTGTTCCTGTTCTTCACGCCCACGTTTTCCTTCGGGAATAATGTGCCGCAATTCAAATACACGGCATCCATGGCCGGAATTGCGTTCGAACGCGCAGTTGGGATTGGCTTCGAATTGCCGAAAAATTTCGAAATCCGCGTGACGCAGCACCAGGTGGACTGGCTCGGCAAGTACAAAAACCCCATCGGGACGGGGACTCCTGGCCTGGACCTCGGCACCTCCGGGCCTTACGGCCTCTACGCGACGGTCGGGGCGCGCTGGTACTTCGGCGGCTACGGCCGCGCGCACGAAGGGCGATGAAGTTATCGCGGCAATCCGGAATCGTCGTAGCTATGTAGCGCCCGCTCATCCATTTAGCGCATTACTCCGTAATAGAATATGAAGTGGCGAATTGCAGGGGTGTCTCCGGGAGAAGCTTTATGAACCTTCGACAAACTACGATCACTGTTTTGGTCCTGGTGGTCGTGTTCCTTGCTCTCGCGGCGCGGCGGCCTGTGGCAAGAGGCTCAGCCACCGTGGGTACGAAAGTTGTCTCCGATGCATCAAACACGCCGGAAACGGCGTCCACGCCGGTCCTCGTCGAACTGTTCACTTCCGAGGGCTGCTCGAGTTGCCCGCCGGCGGATGCGCTGCTTTCGCGCCTGGGGCAAACCCAGCCGGTTCGCGGCGCCGACATTATCGCGCTTGAAGAGCATGTGGACTACTGGGACCGGCTCGGCTGGAAGGATCCTTTTTCTTCCGAGGCCGCCACAGAGCGCCAGAACGAATACGACCAGACTTTCGCCGGCAACGAAGTCTATACGCCGCAAATGGTCGTGGACGGACGGGCGAAATTTGTCGGCAGTTCGGACTCGGAGGCGCTGCGGGCCGTACGGAACGCGAGCCAGGCGCCGAAACCGGCTGTGCGGCTCTCGTGGGAAAAAGACGACGTTCTGGCAATGCACATCGAACCGCTGGACAACACAGCGGAGCGTGACGGCCAACAGGTGTATCTTGCGGTATCGGAAAATATGCTGCACTCCGACGTGAAGCGCGGAGAAAACGCCGGCCGTGGCCTCGAGCATAATGGCGTCGTCAGGCTGCTCACTCCGCTCGGAAAAATAGACGCAGCGACCGCGGGATTTTCCTCGAGCGTTGCGGTGCATTCCGCGCGCGAGTGGAACCGCGCCAATCTGCGCGCCGTCGTCTTCGTGCAGGAACGCCGCAGCCGCCACATCCTGGCCGCCGCAGCGATTGCCTTTCCCAAGGTTTAAGTTGGGGGCTATTAGTGGCACACGCTTCAGCCTGTGGGTTTTGGTCCTTGCAAGGCCGAAACCCCACAGGCTGAAGCGTGTGCCACTGTCTTGCGAAACGTCGTTTCGCCAGGTTTCACAACGGCGCGCAACATCGCCGGTTAGTTTGTCTGGACCGCTTTTCTTTGCTCGAACCCCGCTCGTGATAAAGTAGCGCGCGTTCCATGGCGCGGATCGAAATCTCGGTGCAGATTGCGGCTCCCGCGGAAGTGGTATTTGCGTTTTTCGTGCCGCAGCGCATGCCGTACTGGTATGGCGCGGACATGCAGGCGTGTTTGGAAGTGCAGGACGGCGCTTCGGACTTTGCCCTTGCGCAGAAGGTGCGCGTCACCGGGCATTTGGGCCGGCGCGAAGTCTCGCACACAGCGGTGGTGACGGCGCTGCAAGAGGCGCGCCTGTTCGAGTGGCGATTCAGCGACCGTTACGGTGTCAAGGGATCGGAACGCTGGGAGTTGGAACAAGTCGGCGAATCTTCGTCCCGGCAAACGCCGAAAACGGTTGTGCGCATGCGCAGCGACTACTCGATGCCCGGCCTCGTGGGCAAAGCGATGGACTGGCTCATGACGCGGCATGCGGTCGCCCGACGCAACGAAAATTATCTCGCGCGCCTCAAACGATACGCCGAACACGGCGAGCCGGAATGAATTCATGACGCTCGAACAAAATCCCGAAAGCGCGATGCCGCAAGCGCCCATCGGACCTCCCGACGGGCCCGCCAGCGGCGCGAAAGCCATTTTTTGGAATGAACGCGAGTTCCGCGCTGGATGGCGCCTCCTGATTTACCTTCTGTTCGTTGTTCTTTTCACCTTGGCTGGAACTTTTCTGACCACGGCGCTGCATCTTCCGCAAATCGCCGACGGGGACCTAACGGCAACCTCCACGCTCGTTCATGATGGAATTGGGGTGATCGCTATCTTCGCGGCTGCGGCGATTATGGGAATGCTCGAAGCCCGCCCTTTTGACGGCTACGGCCTGCCGCGCGCCGCCGCGTTTGGCGCGCGCTTCTGGCAGGGCGTGGCGTGGGGAATCGCGATGATCGCGGCAAACATCTTCCTGATTCGCGTGCTCGGCGGATATTCCTTCGGGGATCTGGCGTTGCGAGGTTCGGCGATTTGGGGTTACGCGGCGCTTTGGGCGGTGGCGTTTCTCTTTGTCGGCTTCTTCGAGGAATTTCTATTTCGCGGCTACGCGCTCTTCACTCTGGCCACGGGCATCGGATTCTGGCCGGCGGCCACGGCGCTTTCCGTGGCATTCGGCGCGCTTCATCTGCGCAACGGCGGCGAAGACAAAATTGGGGCGCTCAGCGTGTTTGCAATCGCCATGTTTTTCTGCCTGACTTTGCGGCGCACGGGCAATTTGTGGTTCGCAGTGGGAACGCACGCGGCCTTCGATTGGGGCGAGACGTTTCTGTTTTCCGCCCCCGACAGCGGCCTGGTGGCCCCCGGCCACCTGCTGAATTCCTCGTTTCATGGTCCCGCGTGGCTCACCGGCGGCACCGTCGGGCCGGAAGGCAGTGTCATTGCATTTGCAGTGGTTGGGATCGCCGTGGTTCTTTTTGCGATTATTTACCCGGCGAAAGAATAACCGTCGTGCGGATTAGTAGGACAGGCTTCAGCCTGTCGCATTTCCGGGGGAATCAAAACCAGACAGGCTGAAGCCCGTCCTACTGGAAAAACCTTGCTACGCGCGCAAAATCGCCCTGAGCTTTTGTTCGAGCGCGGCGAGGATGCGCGACGAAAAATCCGTCAGCTGCGCCTCGGTGAGCGTGGCCTGGAGGCTCTCAAACCTCACGCGAACCAGCAACGCAAATTTTCCCTCGGGCATATTCTTGCCGCGAAATAAATCCACGGCGTCAACCGAGGAAACTTCGGCGATGCCCAGCGCACGAATCGCCTCTTCGATAGCGGCAAATGATGTTCCGTCGGTTAGAACGAGGGAGAAGTCGCGCTCGACCACCGGAAAACGGGAAAGAGGTTTGTAGCGCAACGCCGCGCGCGCAGATTTGAAACCTGCGCACAGCGGCTCGAGCTCCAGTTCCGCGATGTACGCGTCCTGCCGCAGCTTGAACCGTTCGGAAACGCGCCGCGAGAGTTGCCCGGCATGCCCGATCGCAGGACCCACCACGCTACTGCGCAGCGAAATCGTCCCCGCATGCGCGGCGTGAAGCCAATCCGGGCCGCCCGCTTTCCATGCGAGGCCGCCCGCGAGATGCCCGATCTGGTCGAGGTCGCCCTTCAAGTCGGCAAACGCGTAGGCGCGCTCGGTTTCGGCGACGCCTTTTTCCCGCGCCAGGCCTGTCGCGCCGAGTGTCACGATGCGCGTCTCGACGGGCTGCGTTCCGTTCCAGCCATAGGTCTTGCCGAATTCAAACAGGCGCACGTTGCGCTGCCCGTGGTTCAAATTCCATTCCAGGGTTCGCGCCATCGTCGCCGCGCCGGTTGAGCGCATCACGGAGGCGTCTTCGGCGAGGGGGTTCGCGATGCGCGCGGGCGCGGCGCCTTCCGGACGGAACATCGCATCGCTCGGTTCGTCCACGATCGGAATCGTGATGATCTCCTGATACCCGAGACCGATCAGAATTTCCCGCAGGCGGTCGTCGGCTTCGGCGGATTCAAGGCGCGCGGCGGGAAGCTTTGCTGCGGGCAGGCGCGCGGGAAATTTGTCCACGCCGTAAATTCGCGCGACTTCCTCGACGAGGTCCACCTCGCGCGCCACGTCGCCGCGCCAGGACGGCCTCTTGCACTTCCATGCGGCTTCGGGCGATCCCGCGCTGCCTCGCGACGCATCCGAACGCGCCGGCGCGAAGCCAAGCCCTGACAGGATCGCTTCGATCTCCGCATCGGGCACGTCCGCGCCGATCACGCGCAGAAATTCTTTGCGCGTCAGCTCGATCACCGGCGCCTCCGCGCGTCCGGGATAAACGTCCACCACGCCCGCGAGGATTTCGCCGCCGCCCAATTGCTGAATGAGTTCGGCGCAGCGGCGCGAAGACGTCTCCGCCATTTCCATGTCAGCGCCGCGCTCGAAACGTACCGAGGCTTCCGTGCGCAGGCCGAGCGCCTTCGACGTGCGGCGAATCGAAACCGGATCGAACCACGCGGATTCGATCAGGATATTGCGGCTCGACGAACGAATTTCGGAGTCGCCGCCGCCCATCACTCCGGCGATGGCCACGGCTCGCGTGGCGTCGGCGATGACGCACATTTCATTTGTAAGCGCGCGCGCGATCCCGTCGAGCGTGCGCATTTTTTCTCCCGGGCGCGCCCGGCGCACCACGATGCGCTTCTCGGCCAGCAAGTCCATGTCGAATGCGTGCAAGGGATGCCCGAGTTCGAGCATCACGTAGTTGGTCGCGTCCACCACGTTGTTGATGGAAGCCTGCCCGAGCGCTTCGAGGCGCTTGCGCAGCCAGTCAGGCGACGGCCCGACCTTCACACCGCGCAGAACGCGTGCCGTGTAGCGCCCGCACAGCTCGGGCGCGTCAATCTGCACGCGCGTCGCGGCCGCAACTTTTTCCGCGGATTCTCGCGCGCGCGGGTCGACCCGCTTGAGTGGCAAGCCGTAGAGCGCCGCCGCTTCTCGCGCGATGCCGTAGTGCCCCAGGCAATCGGCGCGGTTTGACGTCAGCTCGGCGTCAAGCAGCGGGCCTGCCGCAGTCTGCTCCAACGCTTCGATCGCCGTGCCGGAAAGCGAGAGCCGCGTGCGCAGTTCTTCCGGCGGCGCCGCCAGCTCGACGAATTCTTTCAGCCAGTTGTAGAGAACTTTCATCGTTCGTAATTTTTGTCCCCGAAGCCAATTGATCTGCCTCAGGAAAACAATCCTTGTGGGTCACGGCTTCACAGGTTGCGGAAAAATTCCAAAAGTGTCATTCCGAGGGCGCGGTTTGCCCGAGGAATCTGCTTTTTTTCTTGGGATTGGTGAAAAAGCAGATCCCTCGCTTCACTCGGGATGACATTAAATTACTTTTTTCCGCAGCCTCTTCAGCCGTGACATAAATGCATTGCTCAGCTCGGCTTTAGCCGCTGACGCAATTGCTCGGGTGCCGAAGCTTCAGGGGTTAAAGCCCAACTATTCATGCCGCTGATATCGGACCTAAAGCTCCGACCCACAAATCCAGGCCCGCAAGCCAAAACCTCGCGCAGCGCTTCGCTGTGCGCAGTGCATCATCCCGGCGGCGCTACGCGAACTGGCGCAAAAAGCGCACGTCATTTTGAAAATACAGCTGCAAATCGTTGATGTTGTATTTCAGCTGCGTCAGGCGTTCGACGCCCATGCCGAAGGCGAAGCCCGAAAACTTTTTCGCATCGTAATTCACGAAGCCGTAGACGGCGGGATCGACCATGCCCGCGCCGAACAGCTCGATCCAGCCGGACTGCTTGCAGACGTTGCAGCCCTTGCCGCCGCAGAACACGCACGTTGCGTCGACTTCCACCGAAGGCTCGGTGAACGGAAAATAACTCGGGCGCAGGCGCGTTTTCACTTTTGGTCCAAGAAATTCGCGCACGAAATATTCCACGGTGCCCTTGAAATCGCAAAACGTGATATCTGTGTCCACGGCCAGGCCTTCGATCTGGTTGAACATGAAGCCGTGCGTCGCGTCGGGATTATCGCGGCGGTAGACTTTTCCGGGGACGATGATGCGCACGGGCGGCGGCTGCTTTTCCATAGTACGCACCTGCATGGGCGAAGTGTGCGTGCGCAGCAAGAGAGGCGCGGCGCCGGCTGGCGCGGCCATGTAAAACGTGTCCATGTTGTCGCGCGCGGGATGGTGCTCGGGAATATTGAGCGCCTCGAAATTGTAGTAGGGAGTTTCAATCTCCGGCCCGGCAACCACGGAGTAGCCGAGCGAATGAAAAATCCGTTCGACCTCCTCAAACGTCTGCCGCAGCGGGTGCCGCGAGCCGAGCGGGCGCATGACGCCGGGAAGCGAGAGGTCTTCGCGTTCGCGCGCGAGCGCCGTTTGTTCGGCCGCAGCTTCGATTGCCCCGCGACGCAATTCCAGCGCCGCTTCGACGTGCGCCTTCAATTCATTGAGCGCCTGGCCGACCGCGCGCTTCAGCTCCGGCTTCGAGGGCTTGAGCCACGTGTCCGTGACTTGCGTGAGCAAGCCGGATTTGCGGCCGAGCCACGCGTCGCGCAGCGATTTCCAGCCGTTTTCGTCCGCCGTGCCCGCGGCGTCCCGATCAAACCGCGCGCGCAATTCGCCAAAGCGCGCTGCTACCTGCTCTGGCGTCGCGGCGTCGAGGGGCGGAAGAATTTTTCCGGTCGGAATTGGATTCGAGTCCATTGCGTGATCGAAGCTCCGGTGGCGCCGGCATCATGCTTGTCCCGATGCAAGAGGGGCCGGCGATTTTGGTGTGCGAAAATCCCGCCGTGACGGCGGCGCTACAAAACCCGTCGCAGCCCAGAATTTCCCAGGGCTGCTGTAGCCCGGGTCTTCAGACCTGGGAGTTTGCCACTGCGACGCCGAACCCCCCCGCCTCTAAAGAGGCGGGCTACAGCGCTACGCCTTGCCTTTTGCTCCGAGCGAGGCCTTGGCCTGCTCGACCAGCTGCGTGAAACCCGCGGCGTCCTTCACGGCGATATCGGAGAGCATCTTGCGGTCGATCTCGACGCCCGCGGCCTTCAGCCCGTGCATTAGCTGGCTGTAGGAAATTCCCGCGTTGCGGGCCGCCGCGCCGATGCGCTGAATCCACAGCCTGCGGAACTGGCGTTTGCGGGCGCGGCGATCGCGGTAGGAATAACGCTCCGCGCGATTCACCGCTTCCTGGGCGGACTGGTAGAGCTTGGATTTTGTGAGAAAAAATCCCTTGGTGCGCTTCAAATATTTCTTGCGGCGCGCGCGGCGTTTGGTTCCGCGTTTGACTCGAGCCATTTTATTTTCTCCAGTGCGGAGGCGCAGCGCGATCCGCAGCATCGAGGCGAGTCCCCGCGCACGGGAACCGGCGCCCCATCGGAAAGCGAGAGCGTCTCCACGGCGTGTTTAGAAGCTCAACGAAAAATTCGCGTTACGCGAAACTTTCGCGAGCATTGGCCCGGCCCTCTTTCTGTCTGGACCGGACCGCCGGCCGGCAGGCCCACCGTGGCGGGTTGCGCTCTGCCTGGCGCAGCAAAAAAACCTTGCATGGTGGGTCGGACCTTCAGGTCCGACATTAAGGGTTGTGAGATACGGGGCCTTTAGGCCCTGAGCCTTCAGGGGCTTAACCCCGCCGCAGGCAAACCTCTTTGTCAGGGCTGAAGCCCTGACCCACAAATACAATTTGATCGTAAATCGGTTCTTCAGCCTTACTAAAGTTTTCGGCCCTAGCCGTACGGCAACATCTTGTGCACGTTGCCGGCGTCGGCCGGATGAACCAGCTTCATTTTTTTCAGGCGGCGCATGCGGTTGGCTTTCTTGGTTCCCAGCAGGTGCCGCTTGCCGGAATGCATGCGCATCACTTTTCCGGTCGAAGTGATCTTAAAGCGCTTGGCGGCGCCGCGATGCGTCTTGAGCTTGAGCTTCTTTGCCTTTTTGGCCACGAACGTTTCCTCTCTATGATTCTTCCAAGTGGGACGGGCTTTTTACCCTGAGAATCACGAAGGGCAGCCTGTCTGGTTTTCATTCAGGCGCTTACGAAAATTGAGCGGATGCGAAAAGCGACAGGCCGCCCTTCGTGATTCTCAGGGCAAAAAGCCTGTTCTACTCAGGCCTGCCCGCCTGCCGTAGCGCCCGCCGGTTTCACCGGCGCCCCGCCGCCGCGCTTCGGCGCCAGCAGCGCCATCAAAACATTCGCTTCCATGCGCGGGCCGATCTCGACCAGCGCGTGATCGGCGATTTCCCCCAGCAGCCGGTGCATTTTCGCGCGGCCCACTTCCTGATGGGCCATCTCGCGCCCGCGATGAAAAATCATCGCTTTGACCTTGTGGCCCTCGCCGAGAAACCGGATGATCTGGTTCTTGCGGACCTGGTAATCGTGTTCCGCGGTCGCGGGACGAAACTTCACTTCCTTGAGCTGCGAGCCCTTCTGGTGCTTGCGCTGCTCGTGCGCCTTCTTGTTGGTCTGGTAGAGGTATTTTCCGTAGTCGGTGATCTTGCAAACCGGCGGGTCGGCGGTCGGCGAAATTTCCACCAGATCGAGCCCCCGCTCACGGGCAAGCTTAATCGCCTCGAACGGCGGCATCACGCCCAACTGCCCGCCATCCTCGTCCACCACGCGAATTTCACGCGCCCGGATTCGATCGTTCACCCGAATCCGGTCTGCTTGCCGAAAACTCCGCTCCGCGATAAACCCACCTCCAAGAATCGCGCAAATCCAGCCCCAAATTCCCTGGCCCCGCGCCGGCTTCTTCCGTCCAACCCTTCCTCCGCCTGGCATTTCGTCTCGGGTAGGGATGGGTCACAAAGTATAGCACGGCGTAATGGCCCGGCAATACCATCAGATACTTAGAATCCACATTTCGTTTCGAAAAATCCGGCGGCCCTTCCTGTCGCGAACCGTTTGGCGCCGCGTTGCCCCCTTACTTGACGGTCACATTCACGAGGGTGGAAATCGTAGTCGCGCCCGATTTGCCGGTGACGGTGAATGCCGCGGGGCCTGCGGGTGTCCCTGGTGTAACTGGGGTGTTCGAACTGTAGCTGGACGCGCCGCATCCGCCCATCGCGAGAGCCAGAACGAACGTCGCCAGACTGGCGCGGGACACGAGCCGCCAGCGAGGCGCTCGCATCCAGGGCAGCGCCGCCGCGGCGAAGAGCGCGGCAAGCAGCGCGAAAAGTCCGAAAGCAGGCAGCGTTGCAGGGCCTTTGTACTCCGGGGGGCCGGGCAGCTTCGAACCCGCCATGGTGGCGACAGTAAGGTTGACCGTACTCCCGTTCGGACTCGGCGTTACCGGATTCATGTCGAACTTACATGTCGCGTTCGCGGGGAGCCCTGAACAGTTCAGCATAAAACTCATGTTCGAACCCGCAGGGGCAAACAGAGTCAGCGGAATGACCAGGCTATTTCCCGGAGTAACCGTAAGATTCGCCGGGGGCGGCGCAAACCCCGCGACGACAACGACAAGAGGGGACGAATTCCCGGAAGCATAATTTGAGTCTCCGTCATATTGGGCGACAATGGAATCCTGCCCTGCGGCCAGCGAAGAAGTCGTCAGGGTGGCCTGACCGCTGGAATTCAGCGTTCCCGTCCCAAGTGAAACTCCGTTGGCGAAAAATGCGACTGTGCCCGTTGGGGTCCCCGCGGTCGCGCTGCTCACCCCGGCGGTGAGCGCCACCGGCTGCTGCGCCACCGCTGGACTCTGCAGTTGACTGAGCGTGGTCGTCGTGCTCGCAGTTCCGGGCGGTATCGCTGTCACAAAAACAGCCCTCCGCGCGCTGCCTCCCACAATTCCTGCCAGGAAGGCAAACTTCCCGGCATCGCCTGCCGCGAGTTTCGGGCTCATGGAGAGTCCCGCCAACACTCCTCCCCCTGGAAGTGGCAGAAAATCACCTGTCGCCGCCACTTTCACTAGAGTTCCATCTGGACGCGCCACAAACATTCCTTCCTTTAACCTCGAAGCGCTGTCGGTGAATGTATTTACAAACGCGAGGGCGCCGTCAGGACCGAGTGCGAAATTCGCGCCCAGATTGCTTAGAACGCTTGGTATGTTGTTGGGAACAGGGATCGTGTTGAATGTTCCGCCCCCGGGTACCGATTGTCCTCGCAATACAACTGGCTGCAGGGTGCCCGCGGCCGCGCCGCTCTGTAGAACGCGGAAGTACCCGGAATCCGCGCTGCCGCCTGTGATTGACGCACCGAAAGCGACGTCGGATTCTGCGTTCATAGCCGCAAAACTCTTGAGAAAATTGGTCCCCACTGTGAAGGTTCCGGGTGGTGTGACGGGAGCTGGCGGCGTAAATGAAAATGTTCCGCCGCTAGTACCAGGGGCAGCGCCGCCATCAAGGGCAAGAGTCTGAATTGCGCCTCCTGCCGGTGCAAAGAACAGGCCGTCTGCTGCCGCGCTCGTTGCGGCGGTGAACGCCAGGTTCCCATTGTCTGCCAGCCCGGCAATGTAATGAGGGAATCCAAAGGAGTCGCTTGTTCTGGGGACCGGGTCGCCGTTCGCAATTACTTTCTGCGTCGCGTCGCCATTTCGCAGGTAGAACCCCTGAGAAGTTGTTCCCAATTCTGCGCCGAACGCGGCTTGGCCCGCCGAATTCACTGGTACCGAGAGGTCGGGCACAAATGAGGTGGCTTGCGGCTGGCCGGGCAAAGTGTCATTCGCTGCCGCGATTTCGCTGATCGTCCCTCCGGGACTGTAGAGAAAGACGCCGTTCACGCCTATCACACCCGGATTGATACAGGACAATGAACATGGGAGCGGGGGGCCAAACGGGGAGGGGCTTGTGACTGCAACCTGGCCGGAGGCGTTCAGCGGAGATGGCGGTCCGGAATTCAGCGTGACACATGAGAATTTCACGGCGGAGTTCGGCACCGCATCGCCAGAGGCAACGACCTTCGTCAATCGACCGGACGGCGACCAGAGAAAGATCGTCCCACAGGTAGAGGTAGAGTCAGACCATGCGCTGTTTATCTGTGAACCGAACGAAATGACGCCGATTCCGGAAAGCGCTGTATTAATGCCGACCACCTCGAACGCAACCTGACCACTCTCATTCAAGAAAAAATTAGGAGCCAACACTGTATTTCCAGGTGTTCCGCCCGCGGTGGCAAAGCCCGGATCGTTATCGCTCACAACTCGCGTGATTGTTCCCGACGTGAGATCGGACTCAAGAAGATTGGTTCTCCCCGCCGCTGGTTGCGCGGTGAATGCGACAAAATGCCCCGCTGCCTGAGGGGGCGTACTTCCCAGGATGGTCCTCGCTCCGGACGGAAGCACATCCGCTGTGCTCATAAGCGATTGCACGTTTCCTGGCGTTCCCAACTGCACAGTGAAATCCGCGGCGCCGCTCGTCAAATACGTCGCGAAAAACACCGAGCCATTGTTCAGTATTTCCGTCTGGCCGAGGGTTGAAAAAATAGAGCGTGAAACAATGGCACCACTTAGTCCAGGAGGAAGTACGGGGCTTCCATTTAGCTCGAGGGAAATAAACTCTGGAGCGGCGGCGCCCGTCTGCCTGTAGATTGCATTTCCACCACTCGACAAGGACGCATTGAAACTTACGCGCCCATCGTTCGCGATGGATATGCCCCCAAAAGCAGATGACGAGGACAATAGAGAAATTGTGCCATTAGGACTGCAAGAACCTGACCAAGATAGAGCACCAGAAGTGAAATAACTTCCATTGGTTCCCGGCGCCGGCTCGCAATCATATGCGACGACATCCGCCGGCACGTTCCCTGGGTGATACCGCAGCAGGGCCGAGGAGGTGAGAGTGCTTCCCGAAATCGCCGCCTGAAAAACGATGACTCCGGAATCGTCCAATCCCATTGCTATAGGTGAAGTCATCGTGCCGCCGATCGCGGCCGGTGCTGAGTCTCCCCCAGTAACGGCGGGTGTTGGTTGAGCTCCGCCCGCCGGCGCGACACATATTGCGGCACTGCCTGAATTCGGCGGATTAGTGAAAGCGACCACTCCGGCGTTGTTCAGGAATGCGCTAGTTTCGAGAAGGGGATTCAAAGAATTCCCTGTAGTGACGGGTTGGATGCCGCAAGCTCCCGAAGTTGCCAGGGGTACCGGTGACAGGGTGCCGTCCTTGCTCCCAATGAAAAGGCCATTCCAAAGGCGGAAAAGCATCTGGCCTTTCGCATTCAGCCTCGGGACAAATGCAGACGAACCGGGCCCGGGAATGTTCAGTACAATACAAGGGAGACCCGGGACACATGCCGGGGGAGGCGGGGGTGGATTGTCGTTTAAGCCCAAAATGCGCAACGGCTTCCCCCCGGAGGGGACGATGTAATATGTGGTCGCAAGAATGGTGGTCGGTATCGCCGCGAAATTCACGTCCCCGCTGTCGTCAACGCTGCCGGGCACAAGATTAAACCCGTAAGTAGCTCCGCCGGATCCCGGCGCGATGTCCTCGGACGACACCACGGTGTGATAATTCGCGCCGTCATAAGTCAGCAGCGCCGCATGGGGCTCATTGTCTCCGCCCTTGAACCTCACTCCAAACAGCAGCGCCCGCGAGGAATTGATTGACAGTTCCGGCAAGATCGTGAGGATTTGGCTGCCCGGTAATCCCGGCAGTTCGTCGTCGATTTGAAGGAGCCGCGTGGCAGCGGATGCTCCGGCCGTGCGCAAGAAGAGAGCGGTACCGCCGTTTCCGACGAATGCGAAATCACCGACCTGATTGATGGCTGTCCCGGCCGGAACTCCAAACTGATTGGAGAGATTGAGGGAGCTTTGGTCCGTGGCGACCGTGACCAGCGGGACGCCGCCCTGCGCATGGGCCGCGGTACAAACCAATAAGATGAGTCCCGTCTGTAGAATGGACGAAATTGCCAGTCTGCGGAGAAGGGCATCCGGGCGGGTGGTCCGGGTCACTCGGGGAAAGGGCTGGGTCGGCGCCATCCGAATGCTCTTTGTTTAGAGTCGGCTAAACGTCAGTTTCCTGCACGGCGGGGACATTGGATTATTAGCAGTAGAACGATCCTTCGTCAAGTATGTTTATTATAGAGACAACACTGCCACCGGGATGTGACGATCTTTTACAATGCCATCATGCCCGCGGGGCATCCAATGGGATTGTGGACGGTGTAAAGGCCAGTCCCCCTGAAAACCGGGCCTCTACAAAACCAACCGCACCTGTGCGTTATGGCCCTTTAGAGGCCCTTCTACCTCGCATTTTTCGGGACGCAAAGGACGCGTTCTCTTTCCATTTCAGCCCGGTTGCAACGGCCATGCCCCTTCCTTGACAGTTGTGAAGAGCAGGCCTACAATCACGCGTTTGTAGTTGCGGCATTTGGGTGACTAGTGGGGCCCCGATCATGGATAAGAAGCGTCTAGATTATTACAAGAAAAAATTGCAGGCACGGCGCGAGGAATTGATCAAGACCATTGCCCGGACCGAGGAAGAAGGCCGGACTGCGGATGACGATCCGACGGTGGATCTTGCGGACAAGGCTGCGAACTCCTACACCAAGGAATTTCTGTTCGGGCAGACCAATACCGACCGGTCCATGCTGGCGTTGATTGATGAAGCGCTGGCGCGTATCAAAGCCGGTTCCTACGGTAGTTGCGTCGAGTGCGAAGAGGAACTTCAGCAAAAGCGCCTGGAGGCGGTTCCCTGGGCGCGCTATTGCGTGAACTGCGCGGAGAAGCACGAGCAAGGCCTGCTGTAAATTCGCGTACATTTGCGTGGAGCCCTTCAGGGGCATGACGGAACAGGCTGGAGCCTGCGGGCGGCAGGCGTGGCGCACGCTTCAGCTTGCGGGGGTTCGTTCGTCTAAGGACCAAACCCCGCAAGCTGAAGCATGCGCCACTCAAACCTTTGGCACGAATCGTGCCACATTTTGCTTCCCCTGAAGCGCCTTCCGGCGTAGGCTTGGCGCACTGTGGCCGGGGTTGCCAATTCCGTTCGCCTCCATCTCCGCGGAATGCGCGAGGCGCTGGCCTCCCTCGTCTTTCCCGCGACGTGCCGAATCTGCGGCGGGATCCTCGATACTGGCAGTGTTATACCGTTTTGCCACGCCTGTGTGGAGGCCCTCACGCAAACGCTCCCCGAGCCGCTTTGCGCGCAGTGCGGCAGGCCTATCGTTTCAGCCGCTGCTGCCGAAGGGACTTCGCAGCCTCAGTGCCACCTTTGCCGGAACGGCAGGTATGCCTTTGACTTTGCGCGAAGGTTTGGCGCCTACACGACCCGCATGGCTCGCGCAATTCTGCTGCTCAAGTACGGAAACGTGGCTCCGCTGGGGGTGTGGTTCGCCAGGCGGCTGGCCGGCCTGATGGAACGTCAACCGGCGGATTTTGCCGCGGATGCCGTTGTTCCGGTGCCTCTCGATCGAGGAAGATTGCGGGAGCGGGGATATAACCAGGCCGAGCTGATCGCCAAACCGCTGGCGCGCATGCTTGGTATCCCTTTTCGATCCTATCTGTTAGTGCGCACGCGGCCCCGGCCGAACCAGCTTCGCCTGACCCGCCGGGAACGCTGGGAAACCGTTCGTGGCGCTTATGCTACACATAAATCCGCTCAGGTTGACAAGTTGCGGCTTTTACTGGTAGATGATGTATTTACCACTGGGGCTACTTTGGACGCCTGCTCACGGGCCCTCAAAGGGGCTGGGGCTGCCCGGGTGGCGGGTCTGACCGTAGCAAGGGCGTTGCCTCATTTGCCGGCTTCCGAAGCCGGATGGACGAACCAGAACTTTGGAGAATGAAACCACCGGGCCAACTCGGTAGGCCTCCCCGGCTGAAGCTCTCGCCGGAAGTACTGGGGGACGCGCGCCCGCCGGGTGCTCTACCCCCAGCCGTTCGAAAACCGGCCATAATGCAGGAGCCGGTCCTCGTGCTGAACGCGACCTTTGAACCGATCAACGTCACCGCCGTCCGCCGCGCCATGGTCCTGATGCTCAAGGGCGTGGCCCAGGCGGAAGAAATCAATGACGCCAAGGTGCACTCGGCTTCCCGGTCGCTGGAGGTGCCTTCGGTGATTCGCCTCCTGGCCTACCGGCACATCCCCCAGCAGACTCGCGCACTCTCTAGGAAGAATATCCTCTTGCGGGACCGCAATACGTGCCAGTTCTGCAAACGCATACTACCCGCCTCTGAGTTGACACTGGACCATGTGGTGCCCCGCTCTCGTGGCGGAAGGTCCTCCTGGGAGAATCTGGTGGCCTGCTGCTACCAGTGCAATAACAGGAAGGGTGACCGGACGCCCGAAGAAGCCGGGCTGGCCCTGGCGCGCCGGCCGCGCCCTTTTACCTTGCACACCTCCCGGCAGTTGATGCGGCTGATCGGGAATAAAGACGAAAAGTGGCGCAAGTATTTGTTTTACTGAGGTTTGAATCCATACAGGGATTTCCGTAGTTTCGCCGCGAAACAAAAATCTGTCATTCATCTAAAATTTTTCTAATTCGTGCAACCTTTTCATATTCCTAGCGTCTAATTAGACAAACCACTTCAAGGACACACCCCGGGAAGCAGCGTTGGCTCTGCCAAGGCTGCTTCTCTTTTTTTACGCCCTTTTTTTGGAAATATCGCGGGACATTGCCATACGCGCGTTCTTATTGCCGGAAGACGACGCGCAAACCACGGCGCCAGTTCTCTGCCAGGGCGATTCGAGCGATTTCAATTTCCGGGGATAAGTATCGTAATACGATATCTATAGAAGGATGAAACCGGAATCCGGGGGCCACCAGGAACAATAGGGGGGGCTTCCCGTTCAGCGGGACCTCCGGGAAATATCCGTAGCGGCGAAAGTCGTCCTGATCGTGATGAAAGCGCACGCGCAGCCAGTAATCGACCGCCTGCATTGCCAGGTGAATGTCCTCGGATGCTTTCAGTTCCAGAACGGCCAGGCGGCCGTCCCGCGTGACTCCCAGCAAATCGATAATGCCGCGGTCTCCTGATGAAAACGCGGGAACCTGCGCGTAAATGTGCCGCGGATCGAGCCGCGCATCGATTCGCCCCGGGTCTGCGGCCACCATGGTTTCCAGCCAGCGTTCCGCCTGCGCCCGGTAGAGCCGCTGTTTGGTGTCCAAAGCCAGCGAATGACGCTGCGATTCGAGTTGCTGGACCAGCGCTTCGAGAGCGGGCCACTTTTCGGCGGTCAGCGGATTCTGGCTGTCGCCAAGGCCATACCACATCTCGCCAAGACGCCAGCGCGCAATCTCCAGGCCGCGAAAGCGCAGCGTCACTTCCTGTGTTGCCGGAGCCAGGCCCACGCGGATCGCATCGGGGGACAAGCGCCGGATACGTTCGGCCAAGGGCATCGCGGCGGCAATGGCTTGCTCGATTTCGCGGCGCGGCACAATCCAGGTGGCCAAATTGCCCGCGCTCGATCGAGCGATTCGCCGCACGCGCCAGTACACTGGCTCATATTCGTATAGCTCGACTTCCTGAGGAGAAGCCAGGGCGGCCATGCGATGGGCAGTGATGGAGGAACTGCCGCGCGGCAAGAACATCCGTAAGCCGCGAACCGAATATCGCCGCGCGCGATCCCGCGTGTGCTGAAGCCAGATCAGGCCGAAAGTCAGGGCCCCGTCGATCGTTGCGCCATCTTCATTGGGTGAAGCCGCAAGCACGGCGCAGGCCTCCGAACCGCGGCGCACGAGGCCTCGTGTGTACGAACCCGAAATGGAGTGGTGCAGGTCGGCGGAAGTCGCCAACGACTCAACGGTTTCATCGGGGAAATGATCCGTCAGGATTCTGCGCAGGCGGCTGGAAAATTGCTCGCGCTCGACGCGGCGCGATTCGCGAGGGACGCCCGCGACGAATTCAAGCTGCGCGTGCCTCGAGTAGCCAAAGCGGCTGACTTCGAGCACGACGCGATCGCGAGAATCTTCCGTAACGCGGAGAACGCGGCGAACCAGGGATTGCTGCGCGCTCCACAAATGCAAGAGCGCCGCATCGCCCTGCGCGCTCACCTCGTATTGCACGCCTTCGAGTCCCGCCAGCCATTCCCCATTTTCGCGCACTTCGGGCGCACCGATGGCGCACAGTCCATCAAGGGCGCGGCGCAATTCGGCTGCCAGCTCCATCGGCGCGAATTATCGAATAGGAAGGCCAAAAGGGAAAGTCATTTTTCGTGACAGACGAGCGTATGATCGTGGCTTTCAAACCGCAGGGTTCGGTGGCTAGTTGAACGCGAGGCCGGTCACGACGATCGAGGGGTACACGTTGTTCCACTGCGCGGGAATGTGTTCGTACGGGATTTGCACGTCCCTTTGCTGGCCGGGAAGAAACGGCGGGGCCGTCGGAAGAAACAGCCGCTGCTTGTCGCGCAAGATCACCTGGTTGAAGGGATCGTGAAATTCAATGGTGATTTCAATCTGGTGGATCTTGCGGTCGCCGCCATTCTCAACCGCGCAAAACACGTAGGTCACTTCCTGATTCAAAAAATTGGCCGCGCGGCTCATCTTGGGCTCGAGGAAATGGATTTGCGGCGCGTAGGCATGCTCGGCCGGCCCCATCGGCAACGGCTTGTCGTCTTCCGATTCGGCCGGCTTGGCATACCGGCTGTACAGCACGGCCGCGCTAACCAGTAACGCTACGATGACGATTCCGACCAGAAATGCGACCGGCAGGCGGCTGCGTTCTTCCGTGGGGATCAAGTCGGAATTCCTCCTAGTTTGCTTTGGTTCTGGTAGCGCCCGCCTTCAGGAGGGCACGAGCTCGAATATACGATGCCCGCCTGAAGGCGGGCGCTACAAAATGCCCCTAGCGGCCCGCTCCGAGCCGCTCGATCAGCGGAAAAGGCAGGCCGGCCTTCTCCATGCGTTTTTGAACCGCAGCGATATCATACGGCACACGCCAAAATTCAATGATGTGATGATCCAGGTCGGCGATGGCGAAGGCAGCGCGCGGATCTCCATCCCTTGGCTGGCCGACAGAGCCGGGATTCAGCAAATAGCGCGTCCCCGGTTCCAGTCGCAGGGCGGCAAACTTCGGGCCATGATCCGGGCGCAGTTGAATCATGCCGATCTGCCCCGCGCGATAGGAAAACCCGCCTTGATGATGCGTGTGCCCGAAAAATGTTACATCCGTGGGCGATTCCAGAAGGCCGCCCATGGCCTGCCCCGGGACGAAAACATATTCGTCCTCATCCTCGTACGCTCCGTGAACCAGCGTAATGCCGTCCACCGAAACCGGCCCGGCAGGCAATCGCTTGATGTATTCCAGGTTCTCGGGCCGCATTTGCTGGCGCGTCCATAGTGCAGCAAGTTGCGCCAGGGGATTGAAATCTTCCAGGTCGGTCAGCCCCGCGACGGCCTTGTCATGATTGCCGCGAATGATGACGGGTGAAAGCGCCTTGACGCGCTCGGCCACCTGGTCCGGGTCGGGTCCATAATCGACGATGTCGCCCAGGCAGAAAATGCGTTCCCATTGCCCCTTCACTGCATCGAGGGCCGCATCGAGCGCAGTAACGTTCGCATGAATATCACTTAATAGGAGAAATCGCATCGTTTATGAGATGCCCGTAAGACGTGACCGGCCCACACCCCCGACCCGCCCCGATTATAGACGAAATCTGGGATGACGCATGCGCAGCTTGGGAAATGCCTCTTAAGCGGGATTGCGGTGATCCTGCTTGCCAGAAACTGAATGGACCTGTGTCGTGTCCGCGCGGTTTCACTGCGCTCATTTGCACAAGTTAGGTCTAGTTGCGGAAAAGATAGCGGTCGAAAAAGACGAGGAACAATTTCACTGCGGCAAGCCAGGCGATGCCGGCCAACCCGAGCAATATGGCATTCTCCTGATGATTCTGGAGTACCGCTAAGGCTGCATTTAACATCTGCCGAAAATACGAAAAGCGCAGTGAGGCCGGTCACTCCCGGTTGTGACCTCGGTCACATTGATTCTGGTTTGCAGGCGGGTCAAATCGCGCGGAATAAGGCAGTGGTAATCAACGGGACCTGGACCGCGAAACGGTCATTAGCCGCGGGGAAAACTACCTGATCCACATGCAATCGCCGTAACTGTAAAAGCGGTAGCGGGCGTCGACGGCGTGGCGATACGCTCGCAAGATGAGTTCGCGTCCGGCGAATGCGCTGACCAGGATGAGCAGCGTGGATTGCGGCAAATGGAAATTCGTCAGAAGCTGATCGACCACGCGAAACGTGTGGCCGGGCTTGATGAATATGCCGGCTTCCGCGGCGCTCGGCTCGACAAGGGGTTTCGCCGGATCCCAATTTTTGCCGTGCCGCGCGGCGCACTTTTCCGCGGCATCCTCAAGCGCGCGCACCACCGTGGTGCCCACCGCAAGGATTGGCCTTCCTTCGCGGCGCGCTTTGCAGATCGCGGCGGCAGCGGCTTCGGGAATTTCGTAGCGCTCGGAATGAATCTGGTGCCGCTCGATCTCCTCTTCGTGGATGGGCTGAAATGTGCCGAGCCCGACGTCCAGCGTGATGGCGGCTAGTCCGATGCCTCGCTGCCGCAGCTTTTCAAGAATCGCGGGAGAAAAGTGCAGGCCGGCGGTCGGCGCCGCCACAGCTCCCGGGTGATCCGCAAAAATCGTCTGGTAGCGCTCGCGGTCCGCCGGTTGGTCTTCCCGCGAAATGTAAGGCGGCAACGGAACGTGGCCAAGACGTTCGATCGCCTGGGTAATCCCTTCCTTCGCCGTCAGGCGAATTCGGCGCAGCCCATACTCGCCGCGTCCAAGCACTTCGGCGATGAGATCTCCGTCTCCGAATTCGATGCGCTCTCCCACGCGAATTTTGCGCCCGGGCCGGACCAAAGCTTCCCACTCGTTGGGAGCGATTTCCCTAGTCAAGAGGATTTCGATTGGGGAGGAGAGAAATTCGCGCGCGGTGCGGCGATTGCGGCCCGGCTTTTCGGAGCGAACGCCTGCCCTGCGGCCAAAGAGGCGCGCCGGAATGACGCGCGCGTTGTTCACAACGATCAACTCATCGCCCCTGAGAAGATCAGGAAACGAACGAAAGGTCGAGTCCCGCCAAGCTTGTTCTTGCCGAGGCAGGATGAGCATTCGCGAAGCGTCCCGCTCGCGGAGCGGCTGTTGTGCGATGAGCTCCTGAGGAAGGTCGAATTGAAAGTCGGACAAGAGCATAGCTAAGTGCTGAGACTATAAGGCATTCCCCGCGGGGAGAGCAAATAGATGTTTGCTCATTTTCGTTAAATCCTTATTTTGCGTTAACTTAGATAAGATTTTTGGCACCTTAGGCTGCTGAACAAATGACTTGACATTAATACACTAATATTTTATGATGCTCTCGCAGTTACATCAACAATCTGATTGGATGGAGGACATCATGAGCACATTTGCTCGGCTCGAACCTTTCCGAGGACTTTCCACTTTGCAGGATCAATTCAACCGGCTTTTTAACGAATCGTTCCGAAATCAGACCGAGGAATCGGCTTTGACAACCTGGGCTCCGGCGGTCGACATCTACGAGACCCCCAATGAGCTGGTCGTCAAGGCGGACTTGCCGGAGGTGAACGAGAAGGACATCGACGTGCGCGTCGAGAACAACCTGCTCACGATTCGCGGGGAGCGCAAGTTTGAAAAATCGGTATCCGAAGAAAACTTCCTGCGAGTCGAGCGCACTTATGGTTCGTTCAGCCGCAGCTTCTCGCTGCCGAACACGGTGAATGCGGAAGCCATCGCCGCCGAATACAAGAACGGCGTCCTGACCGTCACCCTGCCGAAGCGCGAGGAATCCAAACCGCGCCAGGTGAAGGTGAGCCTCAACGCTGCGAGCAACGGGAAGTAAGAGCCCGGCGCCGCACGGCGGCTTATCGCGATAAAATGGGGCCGGTCGGTATGACGGCCCCGACGTTTTCTAAATGTGAGGCAAAACAAATGGTGCACTTCGACAAATTCACATTGAAAGCCCAAGAAGCCGTGCAGTCGGCGCAGGACATTGCCGCGCGCCACGATCATCAGCAGATCGAGCCGTTGCATCTTCTGGGCGCGCTCGTCGCGCAACAGGACGGGGTCGTCCCGCCGCTGCTCTCGCGTCTCGGCGTGCGCCCGGATACTCTGGCGGGCGAGATTGAAGCGCGTCTCGGGCGCATCCCGAAAGTGACGGGCGCGGTGCAGCAGCAAATGAGCCCGGCGGCGAACAAAGTCCTGGAAGGGGCATTTGTCGAAGCGGAGCAATTCAAGGATGAATACGTTTCCACCGAGCATATCCTGCTGGCCATCGCCACCATCCGCAAGGATGACGCCGCCGAGTTGCTGGCCAAGTACGGGGCTTCGCGCGAAGCGATCCTCCAGGCGTTGACTTCGGTGCGCGGCAGCCATCGCGTGACTTCGCAAAATCCGGAAACCACCTTTCGCGCGCTTGAACAATATGGGCGCGACCTCATCGAACTCGCGCGGCGCGGCAAACTCGATCCGGTGATCGGGCGCGACGATGAAATCCGCCGCGTCATGCAAATTCTCGCTCGCCGCACCAAAAATAATCCGGTGCTGATCGGGGAGCCGGGCGTGGGAAAAACCGCCGTGGTGGAAGGGCTCGCGCAACGCATCGTGGCGGGCGATGTGCCCGAAGTGCTGCGCCCGAAGCGCGTCGTGGCTTTGGATCTCGCCGCCCTGGTGGCCGGCGCGAAATATCGCGGGGAATTCGAGGACCGCTTGAAAGCGGTGCTGAAGGAAATCACGGAATCCGAAGGACAGATCATTCTTTTCATCGACGAATTGCACACGCTGGTGGGCGCGGGCGCGGCCGAAGGCGCGATGGACGCTTCCAACATGCTGAAGCCGGCGCTGGCGCGCGGCGAATTGCGCGCGATTGGCGCGACCACGCTCAACGAATATCGCAAATACATCGAGAAAGACCCCGCGCTCGAACGGCGCTTCCAACCCGTTCTGATCGCCGAGCCTTCCGTCGAAGACACCATCGCCATCTTGCGCGGCTTGAAAGAACGCTACGAATTGCACCACGGCGTGCGCATCAAGGACGCCGCGATCCTGGCCGCGGCCACTCTTTCGCACCGTTACATCACCGACCGGTTTCTTCCGGACAAAGCCATCGATTTGATCGATGAATCCGGCGCCAGCCTGCGCATGCAGCTGGATTCGCTGCCCGTGGAGATCGACGAAATCGAGCGGCGCATCTTGCAGCTGGAAATCGAGCGGCAGGCGTTGCTGCGCGAATCCGACGCGCATTCCAAGGAACGGCTGAAACAACTGGAATCGGAGCTGGCAGGGCTCCGTGAGGAATCCAATGCGCGCAAGGCTCAGTGGCAGGTGGAAAAAACCGCCATCGCCAAAATTCGCGCCGTCAAAGGGCAGATCGAACAACTTAAGGCGGAGGAGCAGCGCCTGGAACGGAGCGGAGACCTCGCCAAGGTCGCCGAAATCCGCTACGGGAAACTGGCGACAGCCGAGCGGGAGCTTACCGCCGCGCAAAAAAATTTGGAAGAAGTGCAGAAAAAAGGCGGCATGCTCAAGGAAGAAGTCGGCGAAGAGGACATTGCCAAGCTGGTGAGCAAGTGGACGGGAATTCCCGTCGGGCGATTGCTCGAAGGCGAGGCGCAGAAACTCGTCACCATGGAATCGCGACTCCGGCAGCGCGTCATCGGGCAGGACTCGGCGCTCGAACGCGTCGCCAATTCCATTCGCCGAAATCGCGCGGGGCTTTCCGATCCCAACCGGCCCATCGGCTCGTTCATTTTTCTGGGGCCCACGGGCGTCGGGAAAACGGAGCTGGCGCGCGCGCTCGCCGAGTTTTTATTCGACGACGAGAAATCCATGATCCGGCTGGACATGTCCGAGTACATGGAAAAACATTCGGTCTCGCGCATGATCGGCGCGCCTCCGGGCTACGTCGGCTACGAAGAGGGCGGGCAGCTCACGGAGCAGGTGCGGCGGCATCCGTATTCCGTAATTCTTTTCGACGAAATTGAGAAAGCGCACCCTGACGTGTTCAACATTCTGCTGCAGATTCTTGAGGACGGTCGCTTGACCGACGGCAAGGGCCGCACGGTAGATTTCCGCAACGCCGTGCTGGTGATGACGTCAAACGTCGGATCGAGCGCCCTCTTCGATCTGGCCGGACGCGATCCGGAACGCGCCCGCAAGGAAGCGATGGAAGCGTTGCGGCAGGCGTTCCGCCCGGAGTTCATCAACCGGATTGACGACGTTGTGCTGTTCAATCCGCTAGGCAAGGAGCAGCTCAACAAGATTATCGACCTCGAACTGGCCAAGGTGATGCGCCTGCTCGCGGAGCGCAAAGTGCAAATCGAGTTGACGCCCGCGGCGCGCGACAGGCTCGTCCGCGACGGCTACGATCCGGCGTACGGAGCGCGCCCTCTGCGCCGCACGGTGCAGCGCCTCGTCCAGGATCCGCTGGCCATGCGAATCCTCGACGGCAGCGTCTTGCCGGGCGATCTGGTGCGCGTCGATATCGATCCGAACTCGGACTCCATGCGCTTCGAGCGCGCGGCGCAGAAAGCGGCGCAGGAGTCCGCGGGAAAAGCGGAGGCGGCAGAATCTGCCGTCACTGCGGCGAAGTCAGGGCGGCGGCGGTAAGTTCGATTTTTGCCGTGCGCGCCTCGGTTTGACGCGTGCGGCCGAAACTTCTACACTGACTGTGCGTATATTAAGTTAGGTGGCGATTATGAGAGCCGTAAAAACATTATTTCTATTGACTGCATTGACGCTGCTATTGGTCCTGGGCGGCGACGCGATTGCCGGCCAGCAAGGCATGACCTTCGGCCTGATCATCGCCGTGGTGATGAATGGCGTCGCCTACTTTTTCTCGGACAAGATCGCGCTCATGTCCAGCGGAGCGCAACCGGTAACACGCGAGCAGCTTCCGCGATTGTATGAAGTCATGGAGCGGCTGGCCGCCAAGGCGGGCCTGCCGATGCCGAAACTCTACATGATTCCGCAGCCCGCGCCGAACGCCTTCGCCACCGGCCGAAATCCCTCGCACGCTTCAGTGGCGGTCACCGCGGGCTTGATGGAATTGATGAATGACGACGAACTCGAAGGCGTCATCGCGCACGAGCTTTCGCACGTGCGCAATTACGATATTCTGATCACCTCGATTGCCGCCACGCTCGCCGGAGCAATCACCTGGATCGCATCGATGGGCCGCTGGGCCATGATCTTTGGCGGCTTCGGCGGCTCGCGGGATAATGACCGCAATGGCGGAGGTCTCGCGGCGCTGATCATGCTGATCGTCGCGCCCATCGCAGCGTTGTTGATACAACTGGGAATTTCCCGGCAGCGCGAGTTCGCTGCGGATGCTTCAGGCGCCCGCATGGTCGGGCATCCTTACGGTCTGATCAGCGCGCTTGAAAAACTGGGCTCCTATAACAAACGAATCCCCATGGATGTTCCCCCGGCGACAGCTTCTTTGTTCATCGTCGCGCCCTTGAGCGCGGGCCAGGTGTTCTCGGGCCTCTTCAGCACGCATCCGCCCCTCTCAGAGCGGATCGCGGTCTTGCGCAACATGACTGTGACCCGGTAACCTACATTCCTGCATGAGGATAGGATTTGCCCGGAAATGGTTGGCCGTTCTACATTGGGTCGAGTTTCACACAGCAGTAATAATGATTGTTGGTGAGAAAAAATTCTCCCATTTGGTACGGCCTACCTTCTCGCCGCCATACCCTGAACTTTGTATAAGTAACTCATTACAATATGTTTACAAATAATGTGCGCTTAAGAGTGCTTTGGCTCACGGCGTGCATGTTTACAGGACGTTTGTCATCTGTCATCGGGGGCAGTCGTGAGTATTACCTGCAAGGCTACGATCCGACTAATCTGCGAGTACTTGGAAGGCCGGCTGGCGCCCGAAGTTGGGGGCGAAGTCCAACGCCACCTGAGCTATTGCCAGAATTGCCGCACCGTTTTTGATGCCGCCGCCCTGACCCTCGAAGTTTATTTTGACCGCGAAGTGGAAGCCGCGCCCGCCGATCGTACCCGCGTAGCCTGATCTAGCGTTTCTCCAAATATTAGAGATAGATCATTGCGCTTGCATAATCTCCAGAAAAAGTGTGTTCATTCTCAAAGCTAATCAATTCAAATTGTTATCGGGATTAGACCCTATTTTGCAGGTAAAACTTACACGTTCGGGCCGGCCCCGCCATTATAATTCCCCACCCTCAAATTTAGCCTAAGTCCATTATTTACTTAAAGATATCACGAACTCATCCACCAAGCTGGCATTTGGTTCTACGCATGCACTTCTACGTATCGCGAGGGAAATCGCAAAGGAGATTATTACTTATGGACGAACAGGCGAACTATCACGAGACAACGGAAGGTTCACCCCGTTGGATGGGAATGGCCGTAGTTGGGCTGGCGATTCTCTCCCTGGTGGGAGTGGGGCTGGCATGGAATGCCGGCGGCCACGCACGGGATGCGGAGCAGGCGCTGACCACACAAACCAAGACTTTACAACAGAGCCAGGATGCAATGACCCAGCGGATCGCGCAAGCCGAGCGGACCAACGCCGAGCTGCAGGCCGAAATGAACCTGGTGGGCGACAAGCTGAAACTAACCGAGAATCAACTGGCGACGGCCCGCAACCAGGTGAAGCAGAGCCGCGCCGATTACACCAAGAAGCTGAACGACGTGCAATCCACGCTGGCGACCAAGGCCAGCGAGGATGACGTGAAGGCGCTGGGCACCGACGTCAACGGCGTGAAGACCGATCTCGACTCGACCAAGGGAAACATAGAACAGTTGCGCGGCGAGCACGGCGAGTTGATCGCGCGTAACCACGAAGAACTCGAGCAGCTCAAGCGAATGGGCGAGCGGGATTACTATGAATTCAACTTGACCAAGAAAGGCCAGAAGGAACACGTCGGACAGACGATGATTGAATTCCGCAGCGCGAGCGGCAAGAAACACCAGTACACCATCGCGATGTACGTCGACGACACCCGCCTGGAAAAGAAGAACCGAGCCATTAACGAGCCCATCTACTTCTACTCTAGCGGATCTCGCCAGCCGATGGAATTGGTGGTCAACCAGGTCAGCGACAAGAAGATCTCGGGCTATTTGAGCGCGCCCAAGGCCATCGCAGCCTCCGCCAAAACAAACTGACACTAACCTGTTTCGATTTATTGCACGGTGCTACAACGAGAGGGCCGCTTCAGCGGCCCTCTCTTTTTTTCTTCGAGGTCATAAAACGAACTTGTGAAATCGCGCGCGTTTTGATGTGGTCGGGCCAAGTAGCACAGGCACTCTTGCCTGTCCGATTTTGTAAGCCGCGCGCGCAGCCGGCCAATCCAACGACGATCGCAAAACCCGCACAGGCAAGAGTGCCTGTGCTACTAAAGAGAGTAATATGTGTGCCGCAAATCCTTGGATTTAGCGAGTTGTATTGTTGGCCAGAAGATTTCGGGTTAGAGGAGCAAATTCAAGCGCCGCAATTCCGAATTTTCGGGGAACAGGCGCAGGCCGAAGCGCGCGGCTTTGGCGGCGGAGGACGGATCGCCAAGCGCCTGGTAGGCCTGATAGAGGAGGGGATAGATTCCCGAATCCTCGTCGGGGAAATAGCGCATCACGAATTCAAGGTGCGGGCGGGCCTCCGCCCATTTTTTTTGCCGGGCCAGCAATTCGCCCAGGTTGAGTTGCGTTTGATAGTTGTACGGGTCCTGCGCTAAACAATCCAGCATCGCTTGATAGGCTTCGTCCAGTTTGTCTTCGCGCATCAGAATTTCGGCAAAAAGAGCGCGCGCGGCTGCGTTCGCATGTGGATCGGCCGCGAGGAAGCGGCGCTGAAGTTCTTCGGCCTCCTGCCAGCGCGAAAAATCCACATCGAGTTTCACGAGCGATTCGAGCGCCGCTAAATTTTCGGGATCGAGCGCGAGAATTCGCTGGAACGCCTGGCGCGCTTTTTCATTGTTGCCGAAATGCCGGTCGGTTTCGGCCAGTCCCCAGGCGGCTTCGAGGGAATTGGGCTCAATGGCCAGAGCGGCATCGAAGGCGCGCAAAGCCGACTGAAAATTGGGCTGGGCGAGCGCGGCGCGCCCGCGGATCGTGGCGATGCGAGCGGTGACGGGACGATTGTCGAGGGCGCGCAAGAAGCCATCCGCTCCGTCCGCGTCCTCCTGATTGACCGAGGTCACGGCGGCGGCAGCGAGGGCGGCGTCGCGCGCGTCCGGCGGAAAATCCTCGGGCAGGGGAATTTTCTGCTCGCGGAGAATCGCGTCGCGGTTCTTGTCCTCCAGGCCGTGAACGAGCAGGGATCGCGGGGCGTGATATTCGAGCAGAGTTTGATCGTCCGTATTGAATTGCGCCCCGGAAGAGAATTTTCGCAAACCCGCGTCATCGAGCAGATAGAAGCTAAACAATCCCGCCGCCTCTTCCATGCCAAGCTTCGAGAAGTCTTCGAGCAGGCGCGGCTGTCCAAACATAGCTTGCGCGCGCCGGAGAATTTCCGCTGACGCGGGACTTGGCGCCATGAGGATCAGGTCCGGTGCATCGCCGTGCCAGAGCGTGGCACCATGAAATTCGGAGAGGAAGGTGGCGAAGATCATGCGCAAATCCTCGGGATAGAGGGAATAGGCCTGCATCCATTGCACGAATACGCCGTCCAGCGTGAGGCGCGCGCGAACGGCTGCGTAAAACTCGCGCGTAAAAAGCGTGGCGACGCCGGCAATCCAGGGATTCGACGGCTCGGAAATAATCAGGTCGAACTTCTGGCGTGTAGTGAAGAGGAAATTGCGGGCGTCGTCAAACGTCACATGCACACGCGGGTCGAGCAGGACGTTGCGATTCAATTTCTCGAGCAGCGGCGCGGCGCCCACAACCGCGGGCTCGATTTCCACGACGTCCAGGCGTTCCAGTTCGGGATAAGCGGCGAGCGCGGACGCTGTCATGCCGCTGCCGAATCCGACGAGGAGCACGCGCCGCGGCGCGTGCGCCAAAGCCGCGAGATGGCCGAGGAGAAGCTGCGTCGTCGCGTCGCGATTCGAGGCGTCCACTTTTCCGTTGGTGCGGAGACCGATGTAGTCGTCGGTCTTCGCGACGGAAATGTTGGCGTTCAGGCCGTCGCGAAAATAGACGATGTCCAGAACGCGCGCGTTTTCCCGCAGCGTCAGCGGGCGGTCGTAAAGATTCCAGTACATCACGGTGTTGAACGAAGCGACCGCGGGATCGTTGAAATAATTTGAGAAGCCGATGAAGACGGCGGCAATCAGCAGGAGAAGATTCCCCGCGACAGCGAAACTTTTCCAGGATGGCTGCTTTGTGGAGGCAAAGGAAATCGCGGCGGCCAGAACGAGGTTCGCTCCGGCCGTAGCCGCAAGCAGATGAAAACTTCCCAGGCGCGGCATCAGCCAAAAGCCGGCGGAAATCGCGCCGACGATCGCGCCGAGCGTGTTCCAGGCATAGGCGCGGCCGACCGCGGCCCCCGCGCCGGTTCCGTTGGCCGCTCGCGGGCCGGCAATCAGCACCACGACGACGGGAAAATTGAATCCGAAGACCAACGCGGTGGGCAGCATGGCGAGCGCGCTGGTGGCAAATTGGGCGAGCACCAGGCCGCGAAACGATTCGTGCGTCGCGCGAAGAATCGGCGGGAGCACTTCGATCAGGCGAGTGAAAAACACCAAGAAGGCCAGCGCGGCGAGCGCCGTCAGCGTCTGCGTGACGGCGAAAGTCATCGAGCCCGGCACCCGGCGGCGGCTCCATCGTTCAAACATAGCGCTCCCCAGAACGATTCCCGTGAGGAACGTGCCTAGCATCAAGGTGAACGCGTACGTCGAGCTGCCCAGCTGCGTTGCGAGCAGGCGCGTCCAGCCGATTTCGTAAGACATGGCGGTGGCGCCGACGATTGCAAAACAAATCAGGAAGAATGTCGATGGCGCGGAAGACGGCGGCGCTTGCACTTTTTCCGGCGAGCTGGATTCATCCGAAGATGCGGGCGCGGGCTCTTCGCGCGCAAGAACCAGGGCCAGAGCCCCGGCGGCAAGATTGAGCGCCACAGCGATTCCCAGTGTGCGCCGCAGGCCGAACGAAGGCAGAAAAAGAAATCCCGCCGCGAAGGTTCCGGCAACCGCGCCAGCCGTGTTAATCCAGTAGAGGCGCGACAGGCGCGCGCCGAGTTCCGCGGCATTTCGCGTCAGCCCGCGCACGAGCACCGGTAGCGTGCCGCCCATCAGAAATGTGGGCAGGAACAAGACGAGCGCCGAGCCCAAAAATCGGAGCATCAGCAAAGCGCTTGCGTTCCCCGAGGCGTAGGGGTAGGCGGCCACATAGGCCGCGCGGACGCCGGCAAGTCCCGCCAGCGAAATCGCGGCTGTCGCCGCGACGCCAAATTCCAGCCATGAATAGAGCGCAATCGGGCAGTTCGAGCGCTCGCCGCGCCGCCCAATCCACGCGCTCCCCGAAGCAAGCCCCGCCATGAATACGGCGAGGACGGTGGCGACTGCGTACGCGGTGTGGCCAAAAATTAATCCGAGCGCCTTGGTCCACACGACTTGATCCATCAATCCGGCAGCCCCAGAAAGGAAAAAACACACGAACAACGCGGGGAATAAATAACGGCGCGGACCGGCTGCGGATTCCACTTGGAGCTCGCCTGAAATTTGATCTGGCATGGCGGGCCGCATCGTAGTCTGGGCATCTCGCCACGTCAATTCAGCGGAAGGTATACTATCCGTCGGAATGAAATTCATTGGGGGCGCAGGTCGGAAATAACGTGGTCAAACGCGGCGAAGGGTTACCGGAGGACGAGATGAAGAAACTCAGCGAAGCATTATTGCGGCCAGCGCTGGCAGCCGCGCTTCTCGCGCCATTGGCACTGGCACAGGATTCCGGTTCGCAACCGCCAGCGGCAAAAAAGGTGCCGCACGTCACCCAGGTGAATGGCACGACGCTGAAAGACAATTATTTCTGGATTCGCGACAAAAAAGATCCTGACGTGATGAAGTACCTCGAAGCAGAAAACGCCTACACCGAAGAGGCCATGAAGCCGGCCCGGAATTTTCAGGAGTCGCTATACAAGGAGATGCTCAGCCACATGAAACAAACCGATCTGAGCGTGCCGGCGCGGCAGGGCCGCTACTTTTATTATTCGCGGACCGAGGAGGGAAAACAGTATCCGTACCAGTGCCGCAAAATGGGCAGCACGGATGCGCCCGAGGAAATCCTGCTCGATCTGAACCAATTGGCGCAGGGGCACAGCTTCCTGGGGCTCGGCGAATTTAAAGTGAGCGACGACGGCAACTTGCTCGCGTATTCGGTGGATTCGACCGGCTACCGGCAATACACGCTTTATGTGAAGGATCTGCGCACCGGGCAGACGCTCGGCGAGCATATCGAACGCGTGGATTCCGTCGTGTGGGCGAGCGATAACAAGACCATCTTTTACACCACGGAGGACGCCGTGTCAAAACGCGCAGATCAGTTCTGGAGGCACGCTCTGGGCGCCGCGAGCAGCGATCTGCTTTTTAAAGAGAGGGACGAACTGTTTGACCTCGAAGTTACCCGCTCTCTCGACAAGAAAATGATCTTCCTCGAATCGGAAGCCAAAACTTCGCGCGAGTATCGCTACCTCGCGGCCGACAATCCCACCGGGCAACTGAAGATCGTTCTGCCGCGGCAGCCTGGCCACGAATACGACGTGAATTACTACGAGGGCGAGTTCTACATCACCACGAATAAGAACGCCAAAAACTTTCGCGTGGTCACCGCGCCCGTCGGCGATCCTTCCGAAAAAAACTGGAAATCGTTTATCGACCATAACCCGAAAATAAAAATCGACGGCCTGGTAACGCTGGCCGGCCATCTGGTGGTTTCCGAACGGGAAGGCGGGCTGAAATATTTGCGCGTCATTGATATGAAGACGAAACAGTCGCATCGCATCGCCACGGACGAATCCGATTACGATCTCTCCATCGGCGACAACCGCGAATTCGACACCTCCGTCGTGCGCTTCAACTATCAATCCATGGTGACGCCGCTCTCCGTGTATGACTACGACATGAACACGCGCGAGCGAAAACTTCTGAAGCGGCAGGAAGTTCCCGGCGGCTACGATGCCGGCCGTTACGAAGCCAAACGAATCTGGGCCGTGGCCCGCGACGGCACGAATGTGCCGGTCTCCATCGTGTACAAAAAGGGCGTGCCATTGGACGGCACAGCGCCGATGCTGCTTTATGGATACGGCTCCTATGGCCTCTCGTTGTCACCCGCATTTTCCTCGAACCGCCTGGCGCTGCTCGATCGCGGAGTGATCTACGCAATCGCGTACATCCGCGGCGGGGGCGAACTTGGCGAGGAGTGGCGCGACGCCGGACGGATGATGTCCAAGCTGAACACTTTCTATGACTTCGTGGATTGCGCGGAATACCTGGTCAAGAACAAGTACACGTCCTCCGATCGTCTCGTGATTCAAGGACGCAGCGCGGGGGGCATGCTGATGGGCGCAGTCACGAATATGCGCCCGGACTTGTTTAAGGCCGTGATCGCGCAGGTGCCGTTCGTGGACGTGATCAATACCATGCTGGACGCGTCATTGCCGCTCACCACCAGCGAATACATCGAGTGGGGAAATCCCCACGAGGAGCGCGCGTTTGACTACATGATTCGGTACTCGCCGTACGACAACGTCGCGGCGAAAAATTATCCCGCGATGCTGGTCGAGGTATCGCTGAACGACAGCCAGGTTCCGTACTGGGAGGGCGCCAAGCTCGTCGCCAAGTTGCGCGCCACGAAGACGGACAAGAATCTCCTGCTGCTGAAGGCCAATCTGGGCGCGGGTCACGGCGGCTCGTCGGGACGCTATGACGCTTTACATGAGGCGGCCTTCGATTACGCATACGCCTTGTGGCAAATGGGAATTACGAAGTAGCGTTTCGCGTCTCAGCGGAAGGGCTGTGACCGCGAGTGCGCCTCGCGGCCGAAAATTTGTCCGACTGTTGGGGGGATTCGTCAATTCACACGGCAGGCGAAAAAAAGAGAGGCGCCTGGCAGAATCACAAGCGCCTCCCTAAAGCTCAATCAAAGTAAACCGTACCTCACTGGATCACCTCCTTCTCGGCACAGCATGCCGATGCCTGCATTGTAAAACGATTTATCCGAACAGACTATTAGGATTTTTGGCGGCCGTGGTTCCAAAGGTGCAGTAGTCAGTTACCGATGAAATCGCAGGACTTGGCAGCTCAAAACGGACGATCTCGCCGGGTTGTGCGCCTGCTGCAAATTCGTTTTGTCCAGCATAGGAGAAGAGTTAGGTTGCGCGCGTCTGAGGTCGAGTTGGAGGCGGTACTCACGGCAGCGTCCGTGAAACGGATTATCGCAATGACTATTGTATCTCCTGTGGAACAGCGCGGCGCTCCGTACAAATACGCACATTTGACGTGGTTCATCTATTCTGGATTCCGATCATGATATAAAACTCTCTCACTGCTCTTGGACTAAAAGCTCGGTCTGGTCGCCCAGGGTGCGCTCTGCGAGCTGATAGTGAGACCGCGAAGCCCTTCCTTTGCGTGGGAATTTCTGAAAAGCGCAATTTCAGTCAAATCGAGGGGAGGAACCAGGGGCATACTAGCCGTGTGCTGGTAGGAAAGCTTGTATGAACGCTATCGAGAAGGCGCTCTGGTTTATCGAGAGCCACTTTGCAAGCGAAATTACGCTCGAAGACCTCGCGAAAGCCGGAGGAGTATCGCGTTTTCATATGACGCGAGCATTCGGTGAAGCGACGGGGCGTTCAATCATGCGTTATGTGCGTGGGCGACGTCTGACCGAAGCGGCCAAGGCGCTATCGAAAGGCGCACCGGATATCTTATCTGTCGCTCTGGATGCAGGGTACGGTTCTCATGAGGCATTCACACACGCGTTCCGCGATGAGTTCGGCGTGACGCCCGAAATGATTCGCGCGCAAGGCCATCGGAAGAAAATCGAACTTGTCGAGCCAATCAAAATGGATGAGAGGCGGCTAATCAACCTCGAACCGCCGCGCTTTGAGAACAGGGAGCGGCTCCTCATCGCTGGATTGGGCGAGCGCTACACGTGCGAGACCAGCGGCGGCATTCCATCGCAGTGGCAGCGCTTTCTGCCGCACATGGGCCAGATTCCCGGGCAACTCGGTGGGACAGCTTACGGGGTGTGCTGCAACAGCGACGACGCGGGCAACATTGATTACGTGTGTGGTGTAGAAGCGCAGGACTTTTCCAGGCTTCCTGCGGATTGGAGCCGTGTACGCATTCCAGAACAGAGATATGCCGTTTTCCATCAGCGGGAGCATATCTCTACGATTCGAAGCACGTGGAACACGATTTGGAATAACTGGTTGCCGGAGTCGGGGTACGAGGTGGTTGATGCGCCGCACTTTGAGCGCTATGGCGACGATTTCGATTCAGCTACGGGAACAGGAGGTTTTCAGATATGGATACCAATCAAGACGTGCAGCAAACCAAAGTAGGAGGAACGATGGTGCCCATTCAAACTGCGCCTATCGAAGGAGAGATCAAAGGTATCGCAACCATTCATAAGCACGTTCGGAGGCAAGAAGTGTCGCCGGTAGAAGTTGTAAAGGCCTGCCTCAAGCGGATCGAACAGCTTAACCCGAAGCTCAACGCATTCATTACCGTATTGGCCGACCAAGCGCTCGAGCAGGCTAGAGTCGCCGAAGCAGAGATAAAGGCGGCAAAATGGCGTGGCCCGCTACATGGCATTCCGGTGGGGGTCAAAGACTTCTACGATACGGCCGGGATCAAAACGACCGCGGCTTTTGAGCGATTCAAAGACCGTGTACCAAGAAAAGATGCGGTTGGCGTCCTTAAACTTAAGGAAGCCGGGGCGATCATAATCGGAAAGATGAACATGCACGTGTTGGGCATGGGTACGACGGGACTCGATAGCTGCTTTGGCCCGGTCGGTAACCCCTGGAACGCTGAGTATATTCCTGGGGGCTCATCGGCGGGATCAGCGGCCGCAGTTGCGAGCGGTATGTGCTACGCCACCCTGGATACGGACGCGATTGGATCTTGCCGATTACCCGCTGCATGCTGTGGCGTGGTGGGTTTCAAAGGCACTTACGGCCTTATCAACCCCAAAGGCATCCTTGAGGGCGAGGAGGATCCAGGCGAAATGATCCGGTGGTTCAGCCACCCCGGTATCATGACTCGCACTATCGAAGATACGGCGCTGGTACTTGATGTACTCGCGGAAAAAAGCGAATCCACAGCAACCCATTACTTCGACGGGGTGGAGAAAGATAATAAGGTGCGTATTGGCGTAGGCAATAATTTTGAAGCTGACCGAGAGGTTTCCGAGGCATTCGACAGAGCAATCGAAACAGTTCGAGGTCTCGGCTATCCCATGACGAGCGTTGCTGTTCCTTTTGGCAACGCTGGGGGTGGCCTAGGCAATATCGAAGCCGACCGAAAGGCCATTGCCGGCAACACCTTCAAAGATATTGATGTTCTCCTGCTCCCTACCACGACAACTACCGTTCCAGCGATTAAAGCTGCCTTTGCCAACCCTCAGGCACTCTCCCCCCAAAATACCGTATTTGCGAACTACTATGGTTTGCCGGCCATAAGTGTTCCGTGTGGTTTTGACAGCAATGGTCTTCCTCTAGGACTACAAATGGTGGGGAAGACCTGGGATGAAGCAACGGTACTTCACTTGGCATATTGCTATGAAACAACCACACGTAGGAAAACCAAACATGCAGTTATCTAGAGCTGCCAAGTCGTGCGCCTGTTACTCGATCTGCCATTACGGGCGGATGACGGGTTAACCGGAAACTATCCGCCACTTCTGCCACTGCGGGACCTCACACTTGACCTCGACCGTGCCAATCGGTCGTGAAGTCCGCTTGTGGGAAGTGTGGGATACCCCCCAGGCTGCTCGCGGAAGAGTCCCCGATCAGAAAACCCTAGGGCGGGACGGGCTGGAAGTGATTGATATACTGGGTCGACGCAGAGCGATTCCAGAGTTCGAGATGGGCGGGTGGCCCGCCCTTTTGTATTCCCCAAAATCTTCTTCGCTCCACGGTTTCATACTACTCCCGTACGCCCACTCGGAGTTAAGATTCTGAACTTGGGATGCCCCGTCCTTGACGCTTTTCAAGGGCGGGGCTTTTGGTCCGATTTGCTAGGCCCAAAGGATTGCGGCGCCGGTACGGACTGCGCCATCTCCATTTCATCACGTGCAGTTGCTATCGGCGACTGCCGCTATTGGCCTCGGTGCGCGCAAAGAATTTGTTCGTGCGGATTCTAGGCGAAGTGCGCGATCGCCACGGATTTGCACTCGCCGGCTACGTCGTCTTGCCCAATCACATTCATCTGCTCATCGGCGAGCCGGTCAAGGGCACTTTTTCGATCGTGATGCAGGTCTTGAAGCAGCGCGTCTCGCGCCGACTCCGCCGCAAGCCGAGCAGGACTATGTCCTCCCAACAACTCAGGCTTCCTTTCCGACACGCCCACGACGCCTGGCCTCAATTCTGGCAGCCCCGTTTCTACGATTTCAACGTCTGGAGTCAGACCAAGTTTGTCGAGAAACTCCACTACATGCACATGAACCCTGTGAAGAGAAATCTGGTCGCGCATCCGAGGGATTGGCCGTGGAGCAGTTTTTCGTTCAATGCGGGTAGGCAGAAGGGTTTGGTCCGCATCGATCCCGTGAGCTGATCGCGTAGGGAGGGCCACGTCAAAATCCCCGCCCTTCAAAATACGAAGGACGGGGCACCCCAAGTTCAAACGCAAAGCCCGGGCACCCGGCCCGCCGGGATCATCGGAATGTGACAATCTCAGTGTACCCACATCCCGATCAGAGGACTTTGCGGACACGACGCAGGGCCTGCCCATTCGGCCAGGTGAACAATGCGTGTAAGCCGGTCAAGCGTACTATTTACGCGAACGTCCCCAGATTGGATAAACAGATGTAAGAGTCCACTGGGAGCGACTAGACATGAGTAAAAGCACCAGCCTAGCAATTATCTGTCTGATTTTGGCAATCTCCACCGCATCTCAAACATCGAAACAGCATTTCAATCTGGGCATGACCATAGATGATTTCGCAACCAAATTCGATTTGGCTCGCACGGACACACGTAGGACACACTCAATTGATGCGGCCGCTCGTTCAGCGATGAGAGGGGAACGTTCCACCATTCAGACCGACCTTAGTGGGACCAAGATGGCATTCCTTTTCGATAAGTACACGCTGCGTGAGGTTGAAATAACCGCTGGCAACACATTTGAGCATGAACTTCAGGCGCTGACCGAACCTCTTGGCGAGCCTAACGTATCGAAGATCAATTTAGCGGTATGGGATCGCAGCGACGGTACACGGTTCACACTCACTTCCCGCCAGGGAACCGGAGTCCTACTTGTAGCGCCCACCCCATTACAAAGCAAATAGCCGTTCGGTTCCCCGCCGGAGACTACAGCGCAATGGCAATTGCCGCCAGTTCCTGATAAACAGTGCCGGGGCTGGCGAAACAGAGGCGACGCGGCGGCAGCAATCGCGCCCGGCGAGCAGAACGGCCTAGTCCTTGGCGCCCTTTTGTTTTTGTTTCCGGTACCACTCAGCCGTTGACCGTACGTTATTAAGCGAAGTCCCTTCGTTCTCGAATTTGTCCGGGAAGCCGGCCGCTTCCCATGCCGCAAGAAACTTCGCATGCTTATCAAAAACCTTCCTAGATGGTTCCTTTTTAGGCGCCATGTTTGCCTCCGAATCCCATTTCCCCACAATCCGGTAAGCCGACTTATCGGGAGTTGGCTCCGGCTATCGCTGACAAATGCCAAATGCACACGTGGACGCTGATTGTCAGTCTCTCTTCTTTGGCGAAGCCAGATCTAATCCCCAAAAGTCCTCGCAGTCCAGAATATCGAGCCCCATAAGAAATTGGGTTGGTTCACCTTTTTTCAGCCAAGCGACCCGAGCGAGTGTTCGCAGCTGATTTCCCGGTTTTTCGATCCAAATCTTCTCTCCGATCTCCCAATACCAGCTCGTTGCGATGCAAGCTCCCTGCTTGCTCACATCGACTGTGTTCGTCAGCTCCTGCACCCCGGAGGAATCCGTTTCGCGATAGACGAGAATGGGCATGTTACGCCGTTTCCTCGCATTTCTTTTAATTCGTTTGTAGAGCTGTGTCGCGGACAAAGATAGTTTAAGGAATTGGTCACGATGCACAGGATCCAGGGACTTCGCACTTGCGACTAGGGTCGTCGTCTGGCTGATGAGCTCAGAAAGGAATTTGAGAGTCGACGTATGATCTACTTTTCCTGTCGCGGTCTGTCGCAAACCCGCACGATACTCCTCGAGACGCTTCGCTGCTCTGCCGTAGAAATGCTTTCGGCAAAGCCGACATCCATCCAAAGCCGCCTCCGGCTTGCTGCTGCAGCCAGACCATCCGCATGTAACCTCACGCATGCCAGTGCTCCAATTCGCGGTCTCGTTTCGTAAACATATAACCAGTCTCCTGCACTTGGTACAACGAATTTGGAAGCTGAGTAGCTGACTAGGCCCAAACGGGGATTGTGGGGTTCCGACCGACCAACTCCCGAGAAACGATGATTCAGTCTGGTGAGAGTTATTGGAGGAAATACAAATGAGCGAATGGAAATTGCCAACGGCAGAACAAATTGAGCAACGGGCATACGAACTATACCTTGAACGGGGCTGCGAAAATGGCAGCGATCTAGGAAATTGGCTTGCTGCCGAGAGAGAATTGACAGAATTGTCTGCACAATCCAATTCCGTTGCACTCAAAACCAGGGCCGCAGCTGCTGGCGTTTAGGCAACGTCACCGAAGGCTGATAAGGCCGTCCAGAAAGTCGCAGTTGAATATTCGAACAAATAATCGGGGCTAACTGGCCATTCCCACTGAGGGCCTCGGTTATGTCCAAGGTTTTTTTGCACGGAAATTGGCTCTCCGGTTCGAGTATCTTGATTCTTGACTTAAGGAGATACCTGAACCGGAAAGTTCCTGGTAAAAGTAACTGGCGATTTTGTGATGCAGGTCACATACGCCTGGGCATCCGGCACGCAGCCTTCGGGAATGAAATTCGGGTTCCGAACCGTAGGGCGAAATCACGGGGTGGCGATAGAAACTGCACCGGGTGCGCGGGTATCAGGACTTGGCTACGATTACCGGATGGGAATCACCCCTCATAGCACATCGGGCGCAAAAGCTGGCTTGTTTACATGTTGCTAATTCCATGCTCAATCTGAGCAATGATTTGCGCAATTTGGACCTCGCCAAATAGCTTTCCCCAAGGTAGTGAAGAACATATCTGCTTGCGTGTTTGGCTTCCCGTTTGCACTTTCAGATTACTGCTTAGTCATCTAAATCGAATTCGCCAGGGAAGGAACGAGCGATGTGGGACAAGCACGATTGGGAGCAGTTCTTTAATATCGCGCAACACCGTTGGCAGCGGCGTCCTCCGCCGTGGCCCGTGGCCCCTTCTGGCTCAAACCGTGTCCTGCCAGTGGTCGGGTTCAGTCTCTCTGAACTCGACGACGCCGGGATTAACACGCAAGTCGCCGAGCGACTCGGCTTGCCCGTGGATGCTGCGCGCATCGGAGTGTACAGCGCCAACGTTTCGGCGCTGCGCGACTTTGTACGCTTTGCCCGGCAGCCGAACAGAGGGCCAGCGAGCAGGCGCCACGGGGGCCTAACGTAGAGTCAGCTCATTGCGAGAATCTGCCATGAAGCGCACGCTGATTTTGGCGCTGTGAATGATGTCGGTTTGCGCGGCAAAGACGGCCGCTGCCACGAATCCGGCCGGTCTTACCCCCGAGGAAGAACACAGGAAGTTGGAACTACAGAATCGCCTGTGCGCAGACAGGGAACTGAGCTGCATCTACGTGACGGCGATCCTTACTGACTCGCGCCTGACAATCTATCTTCCTCCCGAGCCGGCGGGTCCGCCACCCGCTCCGGCGCCGAAAGATCACGAACGAAATCCGTATCTCACGAAGAGGTTCGGACTACGCACCCCTGAATCCATGGAACGATGCAAGGAATTCGTTCAGACGCATCTACTCGCATTCAATGCCGCTTACCAGCTCTACGGCGTGCCTAGGGAAGATATTTGCGGGCACTTGCGAATCGAAACGAATTTCGGTACTCCGACCAAAACTGTCGCCAAATCCATTGGGCACAATTCCTGCGATCGATCGGCTTGTCACATTGTCCGTTCGCAGATCCGGTCGCAAACAGCCACCGGATCATTCGCATGACCTAGACGAAGGGGTAGGTACTCCTTTGCGCAACGCAAATCTAATTATTGTGTCGGTCCTCCGTGTAAATTTACTAGAATGGGCGGAGTCACCATATACGTAAGTCGATTCGGAGTGACGCCTATGGCCGAAGAAGTTCATGCTGTCAAGCGTACCAATCCACGTTTCACGTTTCTTGCGGAAGCCGAGGCAATTTTGCGCGACGGAACTTTGGTACCGGCGCAAGTTCTTGAATTGAGCGCGCGTGGCTGTTATATCGATGCTCTCCAACCCGTTTCTGTTGGATCGGAGCTGCGCCTTCGTATCTGCAATGGACCGAACGTCTGCGAACTGCCGGCAAAGGTGATCTACTTGCACTTGGGCTACGGCTTTGGAATCTGCGGCATGGGCGTGGTTTTTGGAGAAATAGGTACCCAGCAGCGTTCCGAAATTGATGCGTGGCTCCACGAACTTGCCACTCTCCAGGCTTCTAAGAACCCGAACTAGGAAATAACGCCTGCGGCGGCCGATATACTTCTAGATGAATTAGATAGGGGCGAGCCGCGGTCATTTTGACGAGTTCCGCGTCTCTCCACCCCCCTTCCCTGCAATTCCAGTGCACGAGTTGCGTCAAGCATTCGCGTGCTCCGCGTTGGCGGTCTTCTGAGGATCAATACGATCCGCGATCTTGTTGACACCAGACAGTCAACAGGATTTGTCAGCGAACTGGGACTCACCTGGCCATCCGGAAACGACCTCGATGCCTTCTTTCCGAATGCGAGCCCCTGTGTCAAATCCATTAATATCCCTCTCGATCCACCCATTCCAAAATAGTACCAACGGACTATCCGGGAAAGCCCCCTTGGAGGGCATTTTGTACCGGGGTGAAACCTCACCTTAGTGTGGTCAAGCCTTCCTGATAACCGCTAGAGGTTTGGCCGGCGTTTGGCGAGCATGTCCCGAATATCAACAATCCGGACATGCCCGATGCGGAACGGGATACCAGAGAGGCCCTATGCCATTTGATGTGATGGACCAGGAGACCGTGAATCGGCTGCCGCGCCTTTCTGAACTGCATACGGCTTATGGCGTACAGGTCAACAGCATAGGAGTGGACGAGCTTTTCGGTCTTTACGAACGTACCGGATTTCTCTATCCCGACAAGGCGGCTCGGCTACTTCCTTACTTGGGTCAGGTAAAAGAAAACTGGAGGCGGATGTTGGAAGCGGGTGAGTCACTACTGTACGTGCTCACTGCTGGAGACGAGCGCGAAGGCCGCGCTGCACTGGCAGTTTTCCGAACAACTCATCGAGGATGGACCTACCAGCACCTGGTTTCCGAAGACAATCCGTTTGCATCGCGAGCGGTCATGCTGGCGGCGGAAGCTGCCATGATTCTGAAAGGGTCCGATGAGTCCGCGCAGAACTGGTTTCGGCCGGAGAATCGTTTCCCCGCACGCGTTTTTGGCTCAATGATCCAAGCCATTGGCGGCTCCCTCTCTTCCGCCCAAAATTACGCTTATTTCGGACTTCCCCGGAATTTGTCACTCACATCGGATCAAGGAATTCGTGTAGTTCCTTACGACGCAGCTTGCAACGCAGATCTCTGCTCGTTAGCAGAAATGACCAGAGGCCGTGTCTACGTGGCCGCCGAGGAATTGGCGACCGACGTTCCGCTCAAATCCCTGGACCTGCTCTACCGCCGCGTGGGGCTTCGACGCACTCGTCAAGCATGGCTTGCCTACCGCCAGAACCGCCCGATCGGGGCGGTAATCGCCTACCGCGGCCCCCTGGGCCTCAATTTCAGCTTTCTCGAAAACCGCTGCGACCTGTTGCTCATGCCGGGTCTCTCGGAAGTGGAACTGCAAAAGGCTACGTCGGCTCTGCTCAGCGCAGCGGTCACGGCCTACAAGGATTTCGAATTGGAATCCATTCCGACAATTGCCGGCGATGACGCAGTTCCCGCTCTGTTGAAGGTCGGGGCGCAATTGGTACGTCACTACTGTCAATGTATTTGGCTGAAGGATGGGTACCTTCGTTCTTACCGTCACGTGGACAGTTTCTATTCCAAAGTATTGGACCGGGCCCGAAAGCGATCCCCGCAGTCATCCTTGCTACTCGAGAAACTAAAATGAACAAAAATAACGTAGAGCTGCAAACCGCGGTTGGGCCAGTACGCGCAAAGCCTCGACGTAATCGCGCCGGCGATGGAGGCTCTCGCCTCCGTTTCATCACCCGACCGAACAGGCTCTTGCGGCTTGCCTCGAATGGTGTGGCGAACCGATCGGTATGCGCGAAGCGCCTACTTGTAATAGGCCTCGCGGCGATGTTTATTGCCACGAGCGTGTGGGGTGAAGGCGGTCAGGGTACTCCCGACGTGACGGCAATGAGCGTGGAAGACTTGATGAACCTGCAGGTCACGTCCGTGTCGAAACGAACCCAAAAAGTCGCCGACGCGGCTGCGGCGGTTTTCGTGATCACTCAGGAAGATATCCAGCGCTCCGGAGCCAGGAACATTCCGGAGACACTACGAATGGTGCCGGGTCTGCAGGTGGCCCGCATCGACGAAAACAAATGGGCCATTAGTTCTCGAGGATTCAATGGGCGGTTTGCTGACAAGTTGCTCGTTCTCATTGACGGACGAAGCGTCTATACGCCTTTGTTCTCCGGAGTGTATTGGGATGTTCAGGATGTCCCGCTCGAAGACGTGGACCGGATCGAAGTGATCCGCGGGCCCGGCGCCACCTTGTGGGGCGCAAACGCCGTCGACGGCGTTATCAACATTATCACTAAGCCCGCAAAAGCGACCCAATCGGCGCTCGTTAAAGTAGAGGCTGGAAACGAACAGTTGACCGAGGATACGGTTCGCTATGGCGGACAAGTTGGCGACAAGGGATACTACCGCGCCTATGCGAAGTATTTCGACTGGGGCTCCGGCAATGCCATGTCGGGTCAGAATGCGGCTGATGGCTGGCATCAAGTGCGCGGAGGGTTTCGATCCGACTGGACACTCTCCCATGCGGATTCATTGACCTTCCAGGGGGATATGTACAACAGCCGGGAAGGTGAGACTCTTACGATTCCCACTCTTTCCTCTCCCTATTCCAGCACCTTCGCAAACGTCGGGCATTATTCCGGCGGAAACCTACTCGGCCGCTGGACTCGCACTTCCGGCGATTCATCGTTTTCACTGCAGGGATATTTCGACCGGACCAATTACTCCGACAATTCCCTATTTACTGATCATGAATCGGTCTTTGACGTCGACTTTCAACATGACTTCCACTTAGGCGACGCGAACGAAATCGTTTGGGGCGCTGGCTACCGATCGATCCAGGACGGGAACGTCTCTAGCGCCACTGTCTCTGTTCAGCCGAGCCACGCTCAGTACAACCAATTCAGCACATTCGTCCAGGATGAAGTCAGTTTCCTGGACTCTCGCTTGCGAGTCACGTTTGGCTCCAAATTCGAGCACAATGCATTTACGGGATGGGAGTTTGAGCCCAATATCCGATTCCTTGGCAGCATCAGCAAGACGCAATCGGCGTGGGTGGCCGTTTCTCGCGCGGTGAGGACCCCCGCATTGACAGAAGAAGGCCTGCGACTGAATGCCGCGGTCATTCCACCTGGTACGCCTCCTTTCAATAGTCCGCTGCCGGTCATCGAAGCGGTGTACGGTAGCAACCAGTTCCAATCCGAGGACCTTGTGGCCTACGAAGTCGGCTATCGCGTGCAGGCCACCAACTCGTTCTCCGCGGATATCTCGGCCTTCTACAACAACTACACGAACCTTCGCACTGCAGAACCCGGCACTCCCTTTGTTGAAGGGGGTCCGCCGCCGACCGATCTTGTCGTTCCATTTGTGGCTTCCAACAAGATGAGCGGAGGAACCTATGGTATTGAGCCGTTCGTCGATTGGAGAGCACTTTCCAAGTGGAGGCTCTTTGGCTCTTACAGTTTTCTGCAGATGCGTATCCACAAGAACAGCGACAGTTTGGATCCCACGGCGGATTTGCCGAACGGGTCGAATCCCCAGCATCAGTTTTATTTCCGATCCTCGCTGGAGCTTCCGAAACACATCGAGCAGGACTTGATTGTGCGTCACGTGTCGCAATTGCCGGGCCTCAATGTGCCGGACTACACCTCACTGGATGCCGGAATACATTACCGGCCTGTTTCCGGTCTGGAAATTTCGTTCACCGGCGAGAATTGGTTAAACAGCCGTCACACCGAATTCGCCCCGGATTTCGTGAACACCCTGCCCACCGTCGTTGGCCGCAGCTTTAATGTAGGAATTACCTGGAAACCCGGAAAGCAGTAAAGCTCCAGGGAACAGGGGAATGTAAGGTGGGCTTTCCGATCGAAAATGCGAGCCCGAATGAGACAATGCTGAGGATCTTCCGCATCATCGTTGCGTGCCTGATCTGTGTGGCTCTCGCTCTTCCGAGTTGCGCGCAGACTGCGGGTTCCTCCGACTCTTCCGAATATCTGATCAAGGCCGGTTTCATTTACAATTTCGCCAATCTGCTGCAATGGCCAGCAAGCGCCTTCTCCAAAGCGGATTCACCCATCGTCATCGGAATTCTGGGCACGGACACGTTCGGAGGAATGCTCGATGAAGTCCTGGCAGGGAAAAAAGTGAACGGCCGCTCCTTCCTGGTGAAGCATTTGAAGTGGGGCATGGAATTGAAGGACTGCAATATTGTGTTCGTGAGTCCTTCGGAAACCGTGCACTTGGAGGAAATTCTCCGTCTTCTCAAGGGCCTGCCCATCCTCACGATCGGAGAAACCCCCAATTTTGCGCGGCGTGGCGGCGTCATCAATTTCATTCTGGTCGATGACAAAGTTCGATTCGAGGTAAACGTCGAAGCTGCCAAGCAAGCGGATATCAACATCAGCTCCAGGCTGTTGGCCCTCGCCAAAATCGTTCCGGCGACCGACGGGAGCAAGGTTCCATGAAATTTCAGAACCTCTCCATCAAGCGGAAGCTGATGTTGATCACAATGCTGACCAGCACCATGGCCTTGGTGTTGTTTTCAGCGAGCTTTCTCGTTTATGACCTTATCTCCTTCCGCCATTTCCTGACGGAGGATCTTGCTACACAGGCGCAGATCATTGGCTACCACAGCGCGGCCGCCATGGCTTTTAAGGACCAAGCCGCGGCGACCGAGACTTTGGCCGCCCTGAAGGCTAAGGAAGACATCACCGTCGCAGTCCTGTACAGTCCAGACGGGATGATCTTTGCCCGTTATGATCGGGCCAACGTAAACAAACCGTCTCTGCCCAATGGCCTGCCTGCGGTCGATGGTTTTCGTTTTAACGCTCGCTTCCTGGAAGTCTTCCATTCGATCTCCCTCAACGGGGAGCCGTCAGGCAGGTTGTTCTTGCAGTCCGATATGAGCCAATGGAATTCGCGCGCGAAACGCTATGCGTCGTTACTGCTGATGTTCATGCTCGGGTCGGACCTTCTGGCACTTCTGGTCGCTTCCAACCTGCAGAATTTAATTTCAAGGCCCATTTTGCGTCTGGAAGACACCATGCGTATGGTTTCGACCAAGAGGAATTACGAGGTTCGAGCGCTCAAATTCTACGACGATGAAATCGGAAGGCTGATCGACGGATTCAATACCATGTTGTCCGAAATCCAGCAGCGGGATGCCGCCCTTCAAGGCGCTAACTACGAACTACAGAGCCGGACTCAGGAATTGGAAGATGAAGTCGCTCACCGCAAGCAGACACAGGAAGAACTACTTGCGGCAAAGCGCGCCGCCGAGAACGCCAGCCGGGCCAAAAGCGCGTTCTTGGCGAATATGAGCCACGAGTTACGCACTCCTCTCAATGCCATCATTGGCTATAGCGAGATGATTGAGGAGGAAGTGCGGGACTCCGGACGAATCGAAAAAATCGAGGACGTGCAGAAGATCCAGTCCGCCGGCAAACATCTGTCGGCACTGATCAACGACGTTCTGGACCTTTCCAAGATCGAAGCGGGAAAGATGGGCCTCCACCTCGAGAATTTCGAGTTGGCCAGCATGATTCAAGACATGGTCTCCACGTTTCAATCCACGGTGGCGAAAAACGACAATACGCTGGAGCTCCATCTCGCACCAGAACTTGGGGAGATGCATGCCGACATCACCAAGGTACGGCAGATCCTGTTCAACCTCTTGAGCAACGCGTGCAAATTTACGGAACACGGCACTCTTTCCATGGGTGTAGACCGGATCGAGGCTGACGGTCAGCAGTGGATTCGTTTCCGCGTCAGCGATACAGGCATTGGGATAAGTCCGGGACAACAGGAAAACCTTTTCAAAGAATTTTCCCAGGCGGACGTCTCCATCGCTCGCAGATACGGCGGCACTGGCCTTGGACTGGCGATCAGTCACCGATTCGCTCAAATGATGGGCGGACACATCAGTGTTGAAAGCGAACAGGGCAAAGGATCGGTGTTTACGCTTCATCTGCCGGCACTTGTCGCTGCAGAAGCGTCCGGACCAGTCAAGCCGAAACAAATCAGCGGGCCGGCCGCAACAGTTCCCGAACCAAAACCGCAGGCCAAGACGATCCTCATGATTGACGACGACCCGGCAGAGCGTGAATTGATGCACCGCTATTTGACCAAATCCGGCTTCAACATCGTTTCGGTCGCGGATGGAGAAGAAGGGATAAGGTTTGCAAGGCGGATTCGTCCGATCGTGATTACGTTGGACGTTCTGTTGCCTGGGATTGATGGATGGGAAGTCCTGCGACGATTGAAGGCAGACCCGGAGTTGGCTGAAATTCCCGTCATCGTGGTTACGATCGTAGACGACGAACTGAAACGAGCGGATTGCGGTGCCTCCGGTTATCTCATCAAGCCAGTGGATCGCGATTTATTGGTGAAACAGATCGAACAGTACTGTGGGGCTCATTCTACTGCGAGTGTTGAGGAAGTCGGCAAGAATTCGTCGCGTTCGCCGGTGCTTCAACCGACCCGGAACTAGTCTCGGAATCGCCACGCAGGAGAGAGCAATCATGCCTACGGTTTTGCTGGTTGAGGACAACGAGTTTAACCGCGATATGCTGATGCGGCGGCTCGAGCGGAAAGGCTATCGCGTGATCACCGCCCAAGATGGCGCGGAAGGATGCTATCTCGCCCGCTCGAAAACACCCGACATCATCCTGATGGATATCAGTCTTCCGAACATGAATGGGTGGGATGCGACGCAAAAACTCAAGTCCGAAGAAGCCACACGTCACATACCGATCATTATTTTGACTGCTCATGCCCTTGCGACGGATCGAGCCAAGGCGTTTGAAATTGGTTGCGACGACTACGACACGAAACCCGTTGATTTCGTCAGACTGCAGGGAAAAATCGATAACTTGCTCCTGGAGAAGAAAACATCATGAATCACGGGACGAACCGGGTCTTGATAGTCGACGACAACGAGATGAACCGCGACATGCTTGCGCGCCGCTTGGAACGCAAAGGCTATGAAGTGAGCGTGGCAGGCAACGCGCGCGATCTAACGAAGCTCATTGAAGAGCAAAAACTCGACCTGCTGCTGCTGGATATCGAAATGCCTGAAGTCAGCGGCCTCGAAGCGCTGCGGACGATCCGCGAGAAGTATTCTGCCACCGAGCTCCCTATCATCATGGTAACGGCGAGGAATCAGAGCGAGGACATCGTCAAGGCCTTGAAAATGGGAGCCAATGACTATCTGACGAAGCCTGTAGATTTCGCAGTGGCACTGGCGCGAATTGGAACGCAGCTCTCGCATAAGCACGCGCAGGAACAATTAAAAGAAAGCGAAGAACGCTATGCCCTGGCTGCTCGAGGCGCCAATGACGGCCTATGGGACTGGAACTTAGTGACGAATGTGATCTATTTCTCTCCTCGCTGGAAGGCCATGCTCGGCTGCCGGGAGGAAGAGATCGTCGACAAGCCGGACGAATGGTTCGACCGAATCCATGAAGGCGACCGCGAGCGCGTGAAAGAAGAGATTGTCGCTCATCAAAAAGGGCTGACTCCTCATTTTGAGAGTGAACACCGCGTGCGGCATAAGGACGGGACCTACCGGTGGATATTGAGCCGGGCACTCGCCGTCCGCGACCAATCGGGAAAGCCCGTCCGGATGGCAGGCTCACAGACCGATATTACCGAGGGGAAGGTGTTGGACCCACTGACCAATTTGCCGAACCGGCTTCTCTTTCTAGATCGATTGGGCCGCCTGATGCGGCATTCGAAACGGCATCCAGACCTCCTGTTTGCAGTACTCTTTTTGGATTTGGACGGCTTCAAAATGATCAACGACTCCCTAGGCCACCTCGTTGGCGATCAGCTTCTACTAGCGGTGGCCAAGCGTCTGGAGAACTGCCTGCGGGAGAGCGATACCGTTGCGCGCCTGGCCCAGCAGACGTTCACGCTGGCCCGCATGGGAGGCGACGAATTCACGATTCTGCTCGACGAAATCAAGGAGCCGGGCGACGCAGACCGTGCCGCGGAACGGATGATGAAGGAATTGTCGGCTCCGTTTCTGATGGGCGGAAAGGAAGTATTCACTTCCGTGAGCATCGGGATCGCTTTGAGCAATCTCTCCTATCAGCAACCTGAAGAAATCATGAGGGACGCGGACACGGCGATGTATCAGGCCAAGTCGCGTGGCAAATCTCGATATGAGGTTTTCGATGCGAATATGCGCGCGACAGTCATGGCGCGGTTAGAGCTCGAGACCGATTTGCGCCGCGCCTTGGAGCGCGGGGAATTTAGAAATTTCTATCAACCGATTGTCGTTCTGGCCTCCGGCGAAATCACCGGATTCGAGGCCTTGATGCGCTGGCAGCACCCGACTCGCGGACTGATCGGACCGGAGAACTTCATTTCCGTGGCGGAAGACACAGGCCTTATTCGGGACTTGGGCTGGTGGAGCTTGGGAGAGGCCTGCCGGCAGCTCAAGGAGTGGAGGAGTCAACTTGGTCGCAACCGCGATCTGATTATCAGCGTCAACCTGTCGATCAAGCAATTCATGCAGCCAAATCTGGTTGAAAATATTGGAAACCTGCTGAACGAGCTCGGCATTCCTGCGAATGCCTTGAAGTTAGAGATTACTGAGAGCACTGTCATGGAAGATCCGGCAGCAGCGGTGGAAATGCTGCAGAAGATGAAGGATCTGGGAATTCGCCTCGCCATCGACGATTTTGGGATCGGGTATTCTTCGCTGAGCTATCTGCACCGCTTTCCGCTCGATACGCTGAAGATTGACCGCACTTTCATCAGCGGTGAGGGCCAGGGATTGAATGGGCTGGAAATCGCGCGCTCAGTTATGCCTCTGGCCAAGAATCTGCAGCTCGATGTTGTCGCGGAAGGAGTCGAAACGGCCGAGCAGGTCCAGCAGCTCAAAAAGCTGGATTGTAAATACGCGCAAGGATACTACTTTTCTAAACCGGTGACAGCGGACCAGGCGGGAGAATTGCTCGTGGATCACAGCATCGTTAAGTGACGAGCTTCTCCGACTTCGATATGAACGAAACTAGCCCCTACATCATGGAGCATCCTCGAGAAGCACAGCGCCTTCTCGATAAAGTAGACGCGGACGCATGGATAGCGAAATTCATTGAGCCGCATCTGGCCGGAGTCGGGAGCTTCCTGTCGGTCGGGTGCGGGCCTGGAGTGTTCCTTCGGGAACTGGCAAAAAGCTTTCCCGAGATGGACGTGGTGGGGGTCGATCTAAGTGCGTCGCGGATTCGGGATGCCGAGCGACTCCTAAGCTGTCTGCCTAACGCTCGTGCGTGTGTGGGTGATGCCGCGTCGCTTCCGTTTGAGGCCAACTCATTTGATCTTGTATTCAGCCGTTTCCTCATAGAATATCTGCCTGATAAGCAAAAAGCTGTGCAGGAAATGACGCGCGTCTGCACTCCGGGTGGAACGGTCCTGCTTCAGGATCTCGATGGACAGCTTGTATGGCACTTTCCAGCGGATCCGGTACTTCAGGCGGACACGGAGCGAATTCTAGCCTGTTTGGCAAGCACTGGTTTCGACCCGTTCGTCGGCCGGAAACTATTCAGTTTCTGTACGGGTGCCATGCTCACGGACGTCCGCGTGCTAGTGGATCCATATCATCTCTACGCGGGAACGATCGATGAGAAAGAGTTTGCGAATTGGCAGGCGAAGCTTGACATTGCGCGATCTCAGATCAAGACGGCTCTGGGCAGCGATGAAGCCGCACAAGAATATATTGCGCGTTTCCTAGCATATCTGCAGAGTCCTGAAACCCTGACATATTCCTGTCTGTTTACAGTCACCGCGAAAAAACCACTGGCCTCTGATTCAAATCGCCACGTTTGACGGTCCGAGAGAAATTTGTAAGGAAGCGATTTCGTTCCAGGAAAGGACTGCCCGCAGTGCGGATGAGGTCGAGAAGCCTTCGCGTGCAACCGGCGCATCAGGCAGATTCATGGGGTTGCCTCCCTTTATTGATTATCGGATGCGGTAGGGATTGCCTTGGGCATTGATCAAGTAATTATATCCGCCGCCGTTCGGTGGCCGCGTGCCAGAGCACGGCAACTCGCGCGACACCACCCTCCTCTTCTCATCTATTGGCAGAAGGTGAGATGAGGATTAGGTACTAGGATTTGCGGCCACGAGCTGCGCAACACGACAAAAACCACGAAGCCACGCATCAGAGGAAATGCCTATGATGCCGCCTTGTGTTTTCGGCTGGAATCAACTCCCATGTTGATTAGCCAATTATTGACAGCGGCGCCGATGACCTCGGGATGGTCTTCCTGCAAGTAGTGAATGCCAGAGCTAAGCTGCACAACTCTGCAGTTCTTAAGCCCCTTCGCAAAGCTCTCAGCGAAAGCCGGCGGTATCAGAGCGCCTGGATTTCCTGCGAAAAGGAGCTTGGGGTAAGACGACTGGGCTAGAGCACGATGTGCTTTCTCCAAAGTTGAATACACATCCGCGGGTTCTCCAGCGATCGGCAATTCGTTCGGGAAACGCCAAGTGGGTCGCCGCGACTCGGGAGTAGGAAACGGTTCTCTGTAGACCGACATTTCCTCATCCGTCAGTTTTCGTGCGATTGCCCCGGGAAGAACCCGCTCCACAAATGCATTGCCTTCAAGAATCATCTTTTCACCCACTCCGGGCGTCCTGAACTTCTGGAAGGTTTCGCGTGCATCCGCGGGAAAATCCTCCCAGGTAGGCAATGGCCGGAGGAACTCCATAAAAGCAAGCCCACGGATAAACTCGGGCCTGCGGGCTGCCAGGTGAAATGCCAGCGCGGTTCCCCAGTCGTGCGCTATGACGAATGCCGACGAGATTCCAACGTTAGCGAGGAACGCATCGAGATACCGAACATGATCGGCAAACCGATACTCGATGTCTGGTTTTCCCGATTGGCCGAACCCGATGAGATCCGGTGCGATGCAATGCGCTGTCGGTGCAACCAGGGGAATGACATTCCGCCATAGGTACGATGAGGTCGGGTTCCCGTGCAGAAAAAGCGCGACCGGTGCGTCCGGGTTTCCCGCTTCCCGGTAGGTCATGGTGGAACCCAGAACACTCATTTGGGGCAGTACAACATCATAAGGAACTTTCATTTTTGCTCTCCTTTTGCTCTTAGTTAAACTACGTTTATACTACGGGTGCTTAATGGGTGCCGAGCCACTTCCGAATGTTCGAGACGGTATCCTCGTAGAACGTCTTGTAAAGACCATGCGATACGTAGCCGATATGCGGCGTCGTCAGTACGTTGTCCAGCGTCCGGAAGGGGTGAGACGCAGGCAGCGGCTCAGTGTCGAATACGTCGATCGCCGCGCCGGCGATTTGCTTGTTCTTCAACACGTTGATCAAAGCTTGCTCTTCGACGATCGGCCCGCGCGACGCATTGATCAACCGGGCCGTTGGCTTCATCCTCTCCATCTCCGCGGCCCCTACCAGACCTCGCGTACGGCTGCTCAACACCAAATGGATCGTCAGGATGTCGGCCCGCTCGAACAGCTGGTCCTTGGAAACCAGGATTGCGCCCGCGGCTTTGGCGGCCTCGGGCGTCATGTTCTGGCTCCAGGCAATCAGATTCATTCCAAAAGCGCTCCCGACCCGCGCGACCTGTGATCCGATCCGCCCAAGTCCCAGAACGCCCAGGGTCTTTCCACGGAGATCCGTGCCCACTGTTTTCTGCCAGCCGCCGGATCGGACGGAGTTGCTCTCCGTCACGATATGTCGCGCGGAGGCCAAGATCAGCGCCCAGGTCAATTCGATTGTCGGGTCCGACCTATACCCCGTGTGAACCACTGCGATCCCGTGATCGCCCGCAGCGGCGACATCGATCGACGCGTTTCCAGATCCCGTCGAGGCAATGAGCTTGAGATTGGGAAGGCGCTCAATGACGTTGCGGGGCAGCGGGGTCCGCTCGCGCATGACACAAACGACATCAAAAGGCAGCAACCGCTCAACCACGGCGTCCGGATCGTCGAGGTGGTCCTGAAACACCGTGATGTTCGCTCGATCGCGGAGCACCGACCAATCGGCGCTCTCAAGCGCCACATTTTGGTAATCGTCCAGAACAGCGATCTTGTACTTCTTCATTGGCATCCATCCCGCGGTGATTGATTCGGCCCTTCGCATCCCGCGACGAAGGCTCGGTCTGCCAAATCGTCAGTATGTTTGTCAGGGTTTAACATTAGCCTGCGCCCCCCGTTCGATTGCCAAGAGGAGGTCGGAGGATGGGAATTTTTCCTTCATGGTATTAATAAAGCTATCCGGATCTTTGGCTTTTTTGAGTTCTTCTTCAAAAACCAATAAATAGTTTTCCGTAAAATCTACGGCGGTACTCGCGTCAAGGGGAGCTCCCACCTTGCTATGTCCAGGGACAACAACCGAAGGTTTTAATTCTCTGATTCTCTGTAATGAGTTCAATCATTTCCCTCTAGCCTTACTGTCCGTTTCCGCGGTGTAGACGTGCATGTTATTGAACAAGACATCGCCGGTAATGAGAATTCTCTGTTCAGGAATCCAAAGCATCGTGTTTTCATCGGTGTCGCCTTGGATGTTTTTACGGACCTCTATTTTTGAGCTCTCAAATTTGATAAAGTTGCCGTCGACTTTTTCGATAGCGACAACGTGAGAGGTTGCACCTGAACCCAAGATCTTTTGCCATTTATCTATTTTCTCTTGATAGACCTCGTTGATTCGATTGGCTACCGCAGAATCCGCAATGATTCTCACCCTCGGATATGCCTCCTTAAAGACCTCCAGACCAAGAAAATGGTCTGCGTGCTCATGGGTAATGTAGATTATAGACAGCGGCTTTCTAGTTTCTTCGATTTCCTGTAATACTCTTTCAGCATTGGTTTTTGTTAACTGCGCATCGACCAACATCACTTCATGTGTTCCCTCGATAATGACGGAGTTAGTCCAAAACTGATCGTCGGGGGAGGTAAACACCTTGATTGAAAAACCGTGCTGACCACCCGCAAATGCAGATGGACATGAAATTAGAAATAAGGGACTGATCACCGCTGAACAGACTGCAAGACCTCTCACAAATCTAGATCGTAAATTTCCATGAACGCTCTCTTTTTTTGACGGCTCCATAAATTCTCCTATCTTGATTATTCGCCGATGATTGGTACGAATTTGACGCCCACAATATGCATGCGGCCATTGGGTGCGAGGGCATTGATGAACGCGGGCCAGTCGAGAGGGACTTTGACCACCACAAGCAATAGGTCGAAGACTCCAGTCCCAACTCGACTTGTCACCTTGCCCCGCAGCATTACTACTTCTGCGCCGAGGGCGCGTTCTCGACCCATTGATCGGTAAATGCCACTGGTGTCCAGTTATAGCCGCTCCCTTCCTCGCGCAGGCGACCCAGGCCGGGAAATAACATGTGCGGCCCTCCGATCACAACATGCTCACGCGCGAGCTTAGGCAGCAGTTGATTCCGTGTCGCCGCAGCCGCAGTCGGGTCGATGTCGAAGCCCACCGTGATCTCGGGGTGCTGCAGCTGGACGTTCTGTGCATGGATGGTGTCGCCCCAAAACAGGATTTTCTGCCCCTTTGACGAAAATTCATAGCCGGTATGTCCCGGGGTATGACCAGGCAGAGGGACGAGTTGCATGCCGTCGACGATTGTCTCGGAGCCAGTAAACGTGCGCCACTTGCCGGCCTTGATGTAGGGCGCTGAGATGGCTTGCGCACTCTGGCGGGTCGCGCACCCTTCCGTAGTTTTTCCTCTTGACGGCGCATCCAGTTTGGATGATACCACTCCGGTACGTCAACGCCGAGGGACTGGTTTAGCTTTTCCGGGTGGCCGACCCTTTCGGGTTTAAAAGGGTCGTGGTTTTGACTTCTCTGCGCTTCCATGGCCCATAAACTCATTCGCCACTACGGACGCGGCCATCTGCATTTCATTACCTTCACTTGTTACAGGCGCTTGCCCCTTCTGCGTTCCGTTCGCGTCAGAAATGTCTTCGTCCAGATTCTCGGTGAGGTGCGGGACCGATACGGCTTCTGCCTGGTGGGCTACGTCGTCATGCCGGAACACATCCACTTGCTCATCAGCGAGCCTGCTAAAGGAACGCCTTCTACTGTTGTTCAGGTTCTGAAACAGCGCGTCTCGCGCCGCCTGCGCCGCAAGAAACGGAAGCCCACCGGACAATTAAATTTGAACTTTGCAAGCGGCGACGATTCACTGCCCCGCTTTTGGCAGCGCCGCTTCTATGATTTCAACGTGTGGAGTCTCAAGAAGAGGGTCGAAAAACTTCACTACATGCATATGAATCCGTTGAAGAGAAAGTTGGTTGATCATCCCAGGGAATGGCCCTGGAGCAGCTTTTCTTTCTATTCAAATCCCAAACACGGATTGATCCGCGTCGATCCCGTCCGCTGAGTCGAAACCATCACAGAAAGAGTCAACCCCACCGCCCCTTCGAAAACCGCGAAGGAGCGGCCACTCGAAAATTCAAAGGCGTCTCAAAGGGTGTGCCACCCGCCCCCTCTTATTGTGAGTCAAGGAACCAGATGGCCTCTCTGCGTCTAAATTGTTCAGAGTTCGTTTCCAAAGCTCTTTTCACACAGGCCAAATCGAAGGCCTTACTCTACTTCCGTATCGGCAATATCTGAATACCCGAGGGAACCCTTTTGACAAGAGCGTTCGGGGCTATGCGATTTGAACCACCGGCCTCTTGGTCCCTAACCAAGTGGCAAGGGTTGTTGAAGCTTGTGGAATTCTGTGAATTCTAAGTGATTCTTGTTGAACCGTTTGCGGCCTACGCGTTGAACTCTGTTGAATCTTCTTAAAGCCTGGTGCTTTCGCAGCTACAAAAACGACTACACTCGCACAATAGTTATTACCGAAGCCGCTTTGAATTTCCGCGAGGCGCTCGGGTAAGCGGGAAGGGGAGAAACCCCTCCGCCCCTATGAAAAAGGGGGCAATAATATACTTGACTAATCAGCATCGCCATCGGTGTCGATCTTGAACTCGTACAGCGCCTCCGTCGAGAACGGGTCCTCTAGAGTGTGGCCCGGCGGATTGTAGCTGGCTGATGGGTGCACATTCATGATCAGGATCGACTTTGTGGCATCACCCGGCTTGGGAAACGCATACAGATCCGTGAGGTCTAAGCGAGCATCTCCGTGCGGAAACCCAAAGTCAGGACTGGAATAGTGGTGGGACGTTTGCGAACCTTCCAAGCCGCGATCCGATTTGAATCAGACGCGATGCGCCCATTTAACCAGCAGCGCCGTCGGGAAACAATTGGACGAAGGTATTGGCGATACCTTCGTATCAATCGGCGCGATGAACGGCCATCACACTTCCGCTTGCATCAGCACTTCAGCGTGCGAATCCCCTCACGCTACACACGAATCTCAACCAGCCTGTCGAGCAGGACGTTGCCTGGACGGTTGAATGATTTGCGCCACCGCATTCCGCAAGATGTCCGCACTGCGCTGGAATCCCTGCCGTTCCTCCTCAGACATTTCCGGCTCAAGTATTTGGCTTATGCCTTGGCGCCCAAGCACGCTTGGAAGAGAAATGGTGACGCCGTAACGCGGATTGTACGATCCAATCGGAATGACCGCGTGCTCGTCGCGAAGGATTGCCTCAGCAATGCGCGCCGTGACCATGCCAATCCCAAGTTGGCTTGCGCCGGTTCCTTCGATAATCGTGATGTTTGCGAAGCGGACATCCTGCTCCACACTTCGGCGAAACGCGTCCAGGGACTGACCACTCTGGTCAAGCAACTCAGCTATTCGTTTGCCTCCGACGCGTGCCGAAGACCACAGGAAAACCTGGGACGTGCCGTGCTCTCCGACGACTTGCGCCTCGACATACATCGGGTTCACGTTTAACCGGCGGGCGAGATGTAAACGAAAACGCAGCGTGTCCAGAAAAGTGCCGGTGCTCAGTACGCGCTCATGGCCGGCGAGCCCGCGAGCAAGGTCGGCCAGAGGATCGGGCGGGTCGGTGACAACAAGGATCAGCGCCTGCGGTGCCACTGCAACGATTCTTGAAACGACATCTCTGTAGACGCCCGCATTCGTATCGAGAAGCTTCAGTCTGCCGGCTGGATCACCGCGGTCCGTGGCCCCGCCAGTCTTTTCGTTGACGCCGGCTGTGACGATCACGAGCACGGCGCCGGCAAGTTCGGCATAGTCGCCAGCGAGAAGTTCCACTGCCGGAGAGAGGGTCGCGCCGTATTGAAGGTCGGCCACAACACCCTTTGCGCGCTCATGGTTCTTGTCCAGCACAACAACCTGGCACGCAACTCCGCGCATGACAAGAGAGAGAAGGCAAGCAGAGCCGACACCGCCCGCTCCAACGATTCCCACTTTCATGATGAGTCTCCCTTCGTGTGTTCAGGCCGCTTCTTCTTTCGCAAGATGCGTTTCGCATGAAGGTCTGAATACGCCGGACCAATCGAACACTTCCACTTCTATTATTTCACCGCGATGGAGCCCGGTCGATCCAAACGCTGTTTCGCGGACCGTAACGATCGCGTTTGCATCAGCGGCGGTGCGCACCAGTGCGGAGCATTGATTCGCCAGCGGCTTCGCTACGAAGCCTTTCGTTTCGCAACGAACACGCGCAAGGACGAAATGGGGGCGATCGGGACGCGCGTGCAGTTCTGCGTCGAGCCGAGCATACAGACTCGGCAGTTCGGTAGCGCGATGGCCCGAGAGGCGCGCAAGAGCCGGCCGCACGAGTTTCTGAAAACACGTAAAAGCAGCAGCAGGATTGCCCGGTAGCACGCACACAGGCATGCCGCCCCATTCTGCAAAACCGAACGGCCTCCCCGGTCGCATGGCTACGGTCGTGAAGTGAAACTTTGAGCCTAACTCGGTAAGAACGCTTTTGACAAGGTCGCGTTCCCCTGCCGAAGCCCCGCCAGTGGTGATCAGCATGTCCGCGCCAACTTGTCCCCGTTGAAGAATCGCGGAGAGGGCAGCGCGGTTATCTCGCGCGACACCTTCATAACGAGGCTCGCCGCCAGTGGCGAGCACGAGGGCAGAAAGCGCGACAGCATTGCTGTTGCGCACCTGGCCACGCGCCGGCATTGCCGCCGCATCAACAAGTTCGTTGCCTGTGCAAACGATGGCGACTCGCGGACGACGGAATACGCGCACTGTAGGTCTGCCGGCGAAAGCCAGGAGTGCCAACTTTCCCGGGTTCAGAACTTCACCCGCTGCAACGAGTTCATCGCCGCGATGGAAGTCTTCACCAGGAGGAAACACGCAATCGCCTAGGTCTGCCGTCGCGAAAATTCGAACCATGGTTCCATGTCGCTCTGTGCGTTCGTGCGGAATAACGGTATCGGCGCCGTTAGGAAGCGGTGCTCCGGTCGTGATGGCCAAGGCAGCTCCGAGCGGGAGGCTCGAATTGCCTTGTTCAGCGAACACTTGGCCCGCCACGGGAATGTCGATCGGATTGTCCTGCGTCGCTAAGGCACACTCATTTGCCCGCACCGCATAGCCATCCATCGCTGAACGCGGAAACGGCACCGCGTCTTCATCGGCAACCACCGCGTTGGCCGCGATTCGTCCGAGTGCTTGGGCGAGCACTACAGTTTCTGAATGCAAAGGATGAACGGTGGAAAGAATTGTACGGAGAGCTTCGTCAAATCCAATCGCGGGCATCACAATCCTCCTGAGCGCTGTGCAAGTGCCGAGCGCGGTCGTAAAATCGATTGACAGTGGTAAATCGTTATCGCCGAATCGCTGGCTTCATTCTTGCGGGGAGCGCCAGCTCGCGCATGGGCCGTGACAAAGAAATTCTCGATTTCGAGGGCGACCCGCTGGTCGTTCGCACGGCCCGGCTGCTCCAGCCGCTCGTCACCGAAGTTACCGTCGTCGGATCGCCCAGTCGATACGCGAAGTTCGGCCTGCACGGGATCGAGCCACCAGCTGCGGTGTACCGCCACGAATGCGGTGATCTGATTGCTGCGGCGCTCGAGCAAGGCACCCGAAAGATCTCTAAGGCCAATGAAAAACTTCGCATGGCGCTGGTCTACTCGAGCGAGTGGCGCCGCTTCGATCCGAGCGGGTTGGTTTTGAGAAACATGAATCCACCGAGAGATTACGAAGAGGCACGTAAGTGGTGGGCGACCGCACGATCGAGCGAGATAATGCATGTCAGGAAGCCTTCGCGGCCACCGAAGCGGAGAGGGCGATTCGCTCCTCGCCGGAATAAATGACGAAGCGCCGTCCGCGCAGAAAACCGACCAGAGTTAACCCCAGTTCGCGCGCCAGTTGCACCGCAAGACTTGACGGTGCGGACACCGAAGCCAACAAGGGAATTCCCGAGGCGATCGATTTCTGGACGATCTCGAACCCGCCGCGGCCGCTCACGAGAAGCACATGGCCACTGAGAGGGACGCGTCCGCCAAGCAGCGCCCAACCGATGGCCTTATCCACGGCATTGTGTCTGCCAATGTCTTCGCGCACAACGAGCAGTTCGCCCGTCGGGGCAAAGAGCGCCGCGGCATGCAGTCCGCCGGTTCGGACAAAAACTGCTTGCGTTTCACGCAACTTTGGCGGCAACTGGCAAAGCATTTCGGGATCGAATAGCGAGGCGGCGGTTGGACGGTGCAAGCCCCGTCGCCGCAGTTGAGTGATGGACGCCTTCCCGCAAACGCCGCATGCCGACCCCGCCGAAAATCTGCGCGCCGCGCTATTCGACGTGAGGCGCACGCTGGGATCTAGAGTTACGCGCACGAGATTTCGCTCGGTATCCGTGTCACCTGGCATCTGCAGAGCTAAAAGGTCCTCTCGCCGGGAAATGATGCCCTCGGTAAAGAGAAAGCCGGCTACGAGGTCCTCGTCGTCTCCCGGCGTGCGCAGTGTCACGCCGAGGGAATATTGCCCAGCGCGCATCTCCAGCGGCTCTTCCGCGGCCAGGTAATCCTCAACACGAGTGGCGTTGCCGTCTTCCCATAGGGTCACTTGCGTGAGCTCGATATTGCGGTTCTTTTTCGACATTGGATGAAAACTCTCTTCAACAATCACGTTCGCAGCCGGTCAGTCGGCGGCTCGCGAACTTCGCGTTACTGAGTTTTTAGAGGACAGCGAGTTTGGCGTTTGAGCCGTGAAATCGGAATTCGTTTCGCGCGGTGGGGACACCAGCATCGGGAGCACGGCGGAGATCAACATCACCCCGGCAATGACGTGTAACGCACCGCGATACGTCCCACTCGCCTGGCGCATGTATGCGATCAATAGCGGTCCGAACGCGCTGGCAAAACCCCAGGCGGTTAGCATGAGACCATAGATCGGTCCAACGTTTTTCGCGCCAAAGTAATCGGCCGCGAATGCAGGCATAGTTCCGAATCCACCTCCGTAGCAGAGCAAGACGACGAAGGCGACCACGGTGAGAATGCTTGCGGAAGTAATGCTCGGCAGGAACCAGAAGAACAACACCTGGAGTAAGAACATCACGAAAAAAGTGGCTTTGCGCGTGATCACGTCGGAAACCCCGGCCCAGAATACCCGCCCTAGTGCATTGCCGAGGCTGACCACGCCAACCATGCCTGCAGCTACAGCCGCACTCACGCGGGCCAGTTCCTGGAACATAGGCGCCTCTTGCGAAATTACGGAAATGCCCGCGGAAGTATTCAGAAAAAGGAGAAACCAGAGGGCCCACCACTGCCAGGTCGCCAGAGCTTCGGGAAGCGTATAGTCACGCTTGGCTCGTTGTGCCGCTTGCGTCGCCGTGGGGCTCCAGCCCGCGGGCTTCCAGCCTTCCGGCGGATTCTGCATGAAAGCGCCGGAAACAACTGTCACGATCAAGAAGGCAATGCCAAGGTAGGCAAACGTGTGCAGGACACCAACGGTTTGGATCAACCGCGTCGCGACGGGCGCAGTGATCAATGCGCCGGCGCCGAATCCGCCCACCGCAATACCAGTAATCAATCCCCTGCGGTTAGGGAACCATTTGACTAACACGGCAACCGGCACGATGTAGCCGAAGCCTAGTCCGACTCCGCCAATCACGCCATAGGACAGATATAACCACCACAACCCACGATCGGAAAAGCTGGCCAGGAAAACGCCAAGTCCGTACAAGACGCCACCGGTCAGTGCGACGATGCGCGGCCCACGGCGGTTCAGCCAGAGGCCGCCGAAGAAAGTCGCTATGCCTAGCACGAAGATGCTAATGGTAAACGTCAACGTAACTTCCGGAATGCTCCATCCGAATTGTTTCGCAAGCGGGATGCGAAAAACGCTCCAGGCGTAGACGGCGCCCAATGCAACCTGCAAAAAAACCCCGGCTGTGGCAATCACCCAACGATTCATGCCTTGCATATATCCTCCACCAACGCGTTCATTTTTCCGAATGAGAGTGGGCTTCCGAGAAAAAGTCTTTTCCCCACGCCTCGAGCAAGCTGTTCACGGCGACGAGCCCGCGCCGCAAATCCTTACTTCGAAACTTATTCAGAATCGCCAGGAATCCGGGAGGTTCTTTCCCCTGGGCTTTCGCTTGCCTCATTGCCTCTGGAAGTGCCAGGGCGAAACCGTCGAACAGGTCGGGATCGATTTCTCCGAGCGTCTTCCCCAGGATCACTAGATTACGAATCGCGCGGACTGATTGCGGTGCCTGCGCCGCCTCGGTGGCGGTCTCTAACACCTTGCTGCCGGACCCTAACAATCCGCGCAGTAGCTCGAGCACTCCCTGGTCGTGAAGTCCCTGAAGCACTTCGTATCCGGCGAGCAATGCCTCTGCGTGTTCTAGCGGCGCCCGGTCCAATCGTGAGCGCAGCTCTTCGCGCGGATCGCGGGCAGGTAGCTGTAGAGGGATTGGTTTGGCCATGACTCTCGCTCCTTCTTCTCTATTTCCGCCGGATTTGAACAAGCTGGCTTCCGGGGAGGTGGTAGTCCGGGCGTTTCCATTTTCGCTCGACCTCGACGCCGACTTGCGGTGTGGGATGGCCGAAGCGAGGGTTCACGCGCGGCAGAGGACTTTCGCCAACCTCTGGCAAGATTTGCATGTGCACGCTGGTTTCCTTGAAGGCCGGCGTGTGAGTTACCGGATCGGTGATGCTGCTGGTCAGGCGATTCACGGGGCTTTCGGTGGAATTCATTGGCATATAGAGTTCCCGCCCGCTGACGCGGTCTGTCACCAGCGCGCGCACACGAACCTGTCCATATCGCGAAATGAGCAACAGCCACGTACCGCTCTGGACGCCGCGCCCTTTAGCGAGTTCCGGAGAAATTTCGACGAAAACGTCCGGTGTCTGTTCCTGGATGCCCTTCACACGGTAGGTCAAATTGCCTTCGTGGAAATGCTCAAGCAAACGCCCGTTGTTCAGATGCAGGTCGAATTCCGTGTTGGACTTTTCCACCGGCCCCGACCATGACACCGGGAAGAGCCGGGCCTTGCCGTCCGGAAAATTAAATTTCTTCGTGTAGAGCAATGGCTGATCGCTTCCATCGGCGGCAACGGGCCATTGCAGGGACTTGTAGCCCTCGAGCCGTTCATAGTTCACTCCCGTAAGCATTGGTGCGAGCGAAGCCATTTCGCTCATGATTTCGGAGGGGTGCGTGTAGTTCCAATTGGCGTTAAGGCGGTTGGCGATATCCCGGGTAATCCTCCAATCCGGCCGGCTGCCCGGAATGGGCTCGAATACCTGGTGCAGCCGCTGGATGCGCCGCTCGGTGCTCGTGAATGTGCCTTCCTTTTCCAGGCTGGGGGTGGCGGGGAGAACCACATCGGCGAAGCGGCACGTGGCGCTGAAGAAAATATCCTGCACAACGAAGAAATCGAGCATGGAGAATGCCGCCGCAACGTGATTGGCGTTGGAATCCACTATCGCCATCTCTTCGCCCTCTAGGTATAGGGATTTGAGTTTGCCCTGATGGATCGCGTCGACCATCTGATGATTGTCGAGGCCTTTGGTGGAGGGCAGCTTCACCTTCCATGCCGACTCGAATCGCGCTCGAACTTCGGGGTCATCAACGGATTGATAACCCGGAAGATTGTTGGGCGCCGCGCCGCTGTCGCCGGCGCCCTGCACGTTGTTGTGCCCGCGTAGCGGATACGCACCCGTGCCAGTCCTCATGTAATTTCCGGTAACGAGAAGGAGATTTGAGATAGCCGTTGATGTGTCTGATCCCTGGCTCTGTTGCGTCACCCCCATGGCCCAGAGGATGCAGACGCCGCTGGCTTCAGCAATCATGTGCGCGACTTTCTCCAGCGTTTCCACGGGAAGCCCGCATGTCTGCGAAGCAAACTCCATGGTAAAGGGCGCGAGCGTCTTCTTGTACTCCTCCAGTCCGTTCACCCATTGGCGAAGGAAATCCTCGTGCGCGAGGCCGTTTTCGAGCAGATAACGAGTGATTGCCGAGAGCCAGACCAGATCCGTTGCCGGCTTGGGGTGCAAGAAGAGGTCGGCGCGGCGCGCCATTTCGTTCTCACGCAGATCGGACACGATAAGTTTCTGGCCGTGAAGTTTGTGGGCGCGCTTCACGCGAGTGGCAAGCACAGGATGGCTCTCCGCCGTATTGCTGCCGATGATCAGTACTAGGCTTGCGTTCTCAATGTCGCGGATGGAGCCGGAATCGCCACCGTACCCGACGGTGCGAAACAAACCCGTGGTGGCCGGCGCCTGGCAATAGCGGGAGCAGTTGTCGATGTTATTCGTGCCGATCACGGCGCGCGCCAGTTTTTGCATCAGGTAGCTTTCTTCGTTTGTGCATTTCGATGAGGAAATGAAAGCGAGCGAGTCCGAACCGTGTTGCGCTTTGATTTCAGTGAATCTGCGTGCCACCAGATCGAGCGCCTCGTCCCAGCTGGCCTCGCGGAACCCGTCGCCCTCGCGAATTAGAGGCGTGGTCAGGCGGTCCGGATCGTTAACGTAATCCCACCCAAACTTCCCTTTGATGCAGGTGGAGATCCCGTTTGCGGGGCCATCCGACGGCTCGACCTTCAGGATATGGCGGTCCTTGGTCCAGATATTGAAGCTGCATCCGACTCCGCAATACGTGCACACGGTCTTGGTGCGGCGGATGCGTGATTCGCGCATGGCCGATTCGACCTCGGATACGCGCAAGATGGAACCGAATCCCGTTTCCGGCTCCACGCCCTTGACAACGTCAATCATGGAATTCAGCGCTTTCTTGGAAATACCCGTGAGGAATCCGGCATGCCCGAGCATGGACTTTTCCATGAGCGCATTGCACGGACACACCGTGACGCAGTGGCCGCAGGAGACGCAACTAGACTCGCCGATGGTCGAGCCACCGTCCCACAGAACGCGCGGGTGCGGGTCGTCCCAATTGATGGATAGCGTCTCGTTCACTTCGACGTTCTGACAGGCTTCCACGCAGCGGCCGCAAAGGACGCATTGATCGGGATCGTAACGGTAGAAGGGGTTTGTGTTGTCGACTTCATATGGCTTGGGCTGGAACGGGATCTGCTGGTGCTCAATTGCCAATAACTTGGTGGTGTTGTGCACCGTGCAATTTCCATTGTTGTTGTCGCAGACGGTGCAGTACAGCATGTGATTGCTGAGTATGCGGTCAAACGCCTCCTTCTGCGCTGCATGTGCTTTTGCCGAAACCGTCGAGACGCTCATGCCATCAGAGACTGTGGTCGCACAGGCACGGACAAGCTGGCCGTTGATTTCGACCATACAGGTGTCGCAGGTTTGAATTGGTCCGAGTTGAGGGTGATAGCAGACTTGGGACAGCTTCACGCCCACACGGTTGATGAGATCGACCAGCCGCTCCTCAGGATAGGCTGCGTGGCTCGAGCCGTCGATGGCGACAACGACCGCCATCGAGCTTTCCGCCGGAGACGTTTCGGTTCGATTCCCGTTCACAATCGTCGAAGTCTGCATGGCTGTACAGTCTCCTACTCCCTCCTAAGGGAGGAAAAAAGGGAGTACATATCGAATGTCGTCGTACTCATCGGTCTGTGCGCTCTTGGGGCGGGCCAGAAGTCGAGACAGTCGACCAAAGACTCGGGACCAAGTGCGAATATTGCGTGGTGATTTGCAGGCGCCCGTCGTTTTCCTTCGCATTTCTTCCTCCTGAGCTTCAAGCGACCACGAGAACTTCCATGATCCTCGCAGGAAGTAAAAGCATGCTGCATTCCATTCTTCTCTTTAGCGCGCCAGTAAGCCATGTTCCGGAAAATGAAGCGGTTAGCCGAATCGGGAAAGCGGGCACCGGAATAGCGTCCTGACGGATGACAAGACTTCGGTCCAACCGGCCAACAGGTGTCCAAATGCAGCCACCTGGGTTATTGGAGCACACAGGCATTGGACCGGACAGGCCCACCCCTTCGGCGCGAACGGTTATTCGAGTAAGCGAGTTAACCTACATTGCGAGCAACTTCGAGATGCAGGTCGTGACGGAGCGAGTCAAGATGCCGTGACTCGCTCCGTCTTCCCGGCTACGTCGCATAGCCCTGCGGGTGAAAGTGCGCGGTGTTTTCGAGGGAGTGTGGTGGGTAGTAATTCTGCGCGTCCTCAGTAGGCAATTTCCCGTGGTTGTGGGTCTGGTCGTGACGAACCTCCTTATGGCGTCCCCTGCCGGGACGAATCAGTGTTCACGCTGCTTAAGGCGGCGTCGCTAGCGAGCTTTCCGCAGCACTCGGGCCGCGCGGGCAAGTTTGAACGATCCCACCCGCCACCGAGGGCCTGGATTAGCAATACGGTGTTCGCCATTCGGCGGCCGAGAATATTGACCGCCGTCACTTCGTCCTGGAGGGCGGCACTTTGCGCGACGGTCACCTCCAGATAACTTGTGACCCCGCCGCTGTAGCGCGTGTTCGAAAGGTCCAGCGATTTCTGTGCTGCTACCACTGCCTCATTCTGCACCCTGGCTTCATTCTCCAGGATTCTCACAGCGGCCAGATTGTCTTCCACCTGCTGGAATCCCGTCAGTACGCTTTCCCGGTAGGCAGCGACCTGGACGTTGTACGCAGCCAGCGCCTCGTCAGTGAGTGCGCGCCGCCTTCCCACGTCGAAAACCGTTCCCAGGGCTGACACTCCGAAAGACCATAAGCCGCTGGGCCCGTTCAGGAGGCTCGCGATGCTGGAGCTTTCGAATCCTCCTCCGCCCGTTAAGCTGATGACGGGATAATAAGCGGATTTCGCAACACCAATCTGGGCATTGGCGGCTGCCACGCGCCTCTCCGCAGCTGCAATGTCGGGACGTCTTTCCAGAAGTTCCGAAGGCATGCTGATAGGAACCAGTGGGGGTGGAGCGGTGAGAGGCAGCGGTGGAAGACTGAACTCGGCAGGCGGTTTCCCTATAAGAATTGCAACCGCGTGTTCGTACTGCGTGCGCAGGACACCTACGTCAATGGCCTGCGCGCGAGTTGTATCGAGCTGCGTCTTGGCTTGCTGAACTTCCACCTCCGAGGACAATCCCCCCTGGAAGCGGCTTTCGTTCAATTCCAGGGCATCCTCATACTGTTTAACTGTGGAGGTTAGAAGCTGTTCCTCGGCATCCAGGCTGCGGGCCTGAAAGTAATCAATCGCCAAATCAGCGTGCATGCTCAGATTGACGGTCGCAAGGTCTGCAGCGCTGGCTTGCGCTTGATCTCGAGAGGACTCCACGGTACGGCGAACTCGTCCCCAGACGTCAACTTGATAGGAGAAGTCGAATGGCAAAACGAAATCGTTGTAAGTGACGCCGTCGAACTTGGAACCCGGAGGCGGGGCATTGCCCGACACCCGCGTCCGCGAGGCTGACGGGCCGGCTGTAACGGTCGGATAGTAGTCAGCTCGATCGTGGCGTAACGCTGCGCGAGCCTCTTGATATTGCGCCTCGGCAGCCTTCAGATTCTGATTCGAGACATTGACCTGGAGCTCGAGCGCATCGAGTTGAGGATCCTGAAATATCGTCCACCAGTCGCCACCAAGATTTTGGTCATTGGGTTGAGCGGGCTTCCAGTTCTCCGCCTCCTTATAGGCGGTGGGAGTCTCCACAACGGGGGTCCGGTAGTTCGGGCCAACCGCGCATCCACCCGAAAGCAGAACCACGAGCGCAAGAAAGACCCACTGCCAATGTGTTTGCGTCTTTTTCTCTGCGGAAAGCGTCTCTCGAGTGCGGCTCATTTGGCATCTCCCGGCAAAGTTGCCTGCACAATTTGGACTTCCTGCCCCGAAATTATTGAGTCGGGCGGGTTGATAATGACTTGATCGTTGGCGTGTAGACCGGCAACGATCTCGATCTGGTCCCCGAAATCGTGGCCCGGAGTTACGACTGTGAGTGCGACTTTCCCGTCTTTGACGGTGCCCACCTGTAAGCCTTCTGAGCGGAATATCAGCGTATTGACGGGAAGCAGGTAGGTGGACGCCTGCGTCGGGACTTTCAAGTGGACTTCTGCGTAGGAGCCGGTAAACAAAGTGCCCGTCGGATTATTTACATCGATCTCGATCAGCAACGTCCGGGTTGTCACATTGATTGCCTCGGCCGTGCGGACCAACTTCCCTTGAAATTGGCGACCAGGAAATTCCGCGAGACTGAGAGCTGCCGTCATGCCGACTTTGACTCCTTGCGAATATTCCTCTGGGACGTTTACGTAAACGCGCAACGTGCCGGGCTGCGCGACGTGAAAGAGATCGGTCTTTACCCCGCTATTGCTGCCGGAGTTGATCAAGTCTCCTATATCCGTGTTGCGCGCTGTGACAACTCCGTCGAAGGGTGCGTAAATCTTTTCAAAGGATTGCAGCGCCTGAAGCTGTTTGACGTTCGCCTGGCTGGCCTCCACGATCGCTTTGTTTGCATTGTAGGAGCCCGTTGCATTGTCGACATCCTGTTGGGCAACGGCGTTTGTCTTGAGCAACCCCTCGTAGCGGTTCTTCGTAATCTCGGAAAGCGCGAGGTTGGCCTTGGCAGTGTTGAGATTGCTCATCGATTGCTCTAGCTGTTGGTCGACCTCTGGAGTCTCGATTAGCGCAAGTAGTTGGCCTTTCTTGACGTGTGCTCCAATGTCGGCATACCACGCTTTTAAATAACCATTTGTGCGAGAATAGATCGGTGAATTAATGAATGGCTCTACATTTCCGGGAAGGATGATCTCCTGGGCCGGAGCAGTTTGTTTCGGCAGTACAATCGACACCGCCATGGTAGCCACTTGCGACGTCTCGGTACGCAATGTCTTGCTGGCTCTGATGCGTGACCAGATCCCTGATGCCAGCAGGCCCGCAGTTGCGATCAGCGCAATCGCCAGGAACAACCAACGCCTGTGCGCAGCTGTTTTTGCCCCGACGCCAGCCAACGGGACTGACGCTCCGTCAATCCTTGTTTCAACTTCAATTTGATGTGACATGTTGGCTCCCATGCAAAAAATTAGCGCCTAACGCGCACTGCTGTTATTGCCCGCCTGCCGGCGTGAACCCCGCAGGAGGCTGAAAAATGCCGGGACAAAAAAGAGCGTCGAAACTGTCGCGAAAATGAGTCCGCCAATGACGGCCCGGCCGAGAGGAGCATTCTGCTCACCGCCGTCTCCCAGCCCGAGAGCCATCGGGACCATGCCAATGATCATGGCCAGGGCGGTCATCAGCACGGGCCGGAAACGCGTGAAGCCCGCTTCCAGTGCGGCGCTTAGGGAGTCGCTTCCTTCCGTCATTTTTTCCGTAGCAAAACTGACAACCAAGATGCTGTTTGAGGTTGCGACGCCCATGCACATAATTGCTCCCATGAGTGCGGGCACGCTCAGATTTGTGTGGGTTATAAACAAGAACCAGGCAATGCCGGCGAGCGCTGCCGGCAGCGCGGAAATCATGATGAAAGGGTCCACCCAGGATTGGAAATTGACCACGATCAGCAGGTATATGAGTACGATCGAGAATGCCAACCCGCTCAAGAGACCGACGTACGACGCCTGCATTGTCTGAACCTGACCACGAACGACGACTTGCGAACCACGAGGCAATTGTTTCCGAGTGGCATCAATAATCTTGTTGATGTCGCTCGATACTCCACCGAGGTCGCGCCCAGTGACCGCGCCAAAAATGTCAATCACCGGTGCAATGTTGTAATGAGAAACCACCCCCATGCCCGCTCCACGTTGCATGGAGACCAAGCTGGCCATAATGGATGGCGGAGCTGTTGGGTCAGTGCCCGTGACCGGAATGTTTTGTATATCCTGCAACGTGTCCGCGCGATATTGCGGTGTCTGGGTGGCGATTTGGTAGCTGACATGATCTTGGGGATCCACCCAAAACGAGGGTGAAGTCTGGAAGCTCCCGCTCAGTGAAACCAAGAGATTTTGAGCAATGTCGTGGGCGCTGAAGCCGAGTTGTTCAGCTTTCGTGCGCTCGACTCTGAAGCGCAGGTAGGGCTCGTCGAAGGGCTGTTGAATCCGCAGATCTGCCGTTCCTGAGACCTGTTTCATCTTTCCGAGCAGCGTGTCCGCATAGAGCCGGTTCGCCGCTAGGTCGTTTCCCACAACCTGAACATCAATGGGAGCCGGCAAGCCGAAATTCAAAATCTGGCCGACCATGTCGGCCGGCAAGAAAGCGAAGCTCACCCCAGGGAACTGTTTTGGCAAAGTCAGGCGAAGTTGGTGAATATAATTGTCCGTGGGATGGTGATTGGCGGAGAGGGTGACAAGAATGTCGGCATCCGATGATCCTACCGGGGCGGAATTACTGTAAGAAAGGTTGATGCCGCTGTAGGGCAGGCCTATGTTGTCGATAACACTCTGCACTTCGGTTGCAGGAATCTGCCGTCGAATTAACTGCTCCACCCGATCGCATAGATTAGCGGTCTCTTCAATGCGCATCCCCGTAGGAGCTCGCAGATGAAGTTTGAAAGTGCCGCTGTCCACGTTAGGGAAGAAGTCTCGGCCTAACCAAGGAATCAGAATCGCCAACGAGCCGAGACTGGCCGCGAAGAATGCAATCAGGAAAACTCCGCGGTGATGCAGGCAGCTCTCCAGCACCCCGCGATAATGCCCACGGAACCTCTCGAACGCTGCCTCGAAACGCTTTTGAAGCCGCGCCAGCGGATTGCGGCTCGCGGAAGCGTTCGTCTCGCTCTTATTTCCGCGCAAAAGGTACTTCGCCATCGTCGGGACGATGGTCCGGGAAAGCAAATACGATGCCACCATTGCGAACACCACTGATTCTGCGAGTGGCACAAAGAGATATCGCGACACGCCCGACAGTAAGAACATCGGAGCAAACACGATACAGATCGAAAGAGTGGAGACGAATGCGGGTGTCGCGATTTGCGATGCGCTGTCCAGCACAACTTCATCCATGTCTTTCTCTGGCTCTGCATCTCGATTTCGATTGATGTTCTCGACCTCGACCGTGGCATCGTCCACCAGGATGCCTACCGCAAGAGCAAGTCCACCGAGCGTCATGATATTGATCGTTTCTCCGATCGCACTGAGCGCAATGATGGACGTCAGGATTGCCAGTGGTATGGAGGTCGCGATGATAATCGTGCTTCGCCAACTGCCCAAAAAAGTGAGAATCATGAAGGCCGTCAGGCATGCGGCAATCAGCGTCTCCCGGACTACACCGCTAATCGCGCCACTCACAAAGATGGACTGATCTGCCAGAGGGTTTATCTGTAGCTGGGGTGGAACCGTCGCCCGAATCTGAGGTAGAAGCGCCTTGATGCCGGAGATTACGTTCAGCGTTGAAGCATCGCCAGCTTTCTGGATCGTCAGCAACACGGAGCGCTGTCCGTTGACTTTCACGATGTTTGTCTGTGGGGGAAATCCATCGCGTACCCAGGCTACATCCTTTATGTAGATCGTAGTGCCGCCAATCGTCTTGATCGGAATTCGGTTCAAGTCCGTAATCGTTTGCGGTGCTGCGTTGGGTATGGAAACGTCGTATTCCCTGGACCCAATTTTCGATGTTCCCGTTGGCAGGACCAGGTTTTGCACGCTGATAGCATTCACGACATCCAGTGGAGACAGTCCCTTCGACTGCAACGCTGTCGTATTCAGGTCCACCTGCACCTGGCGCTGCTTACCGCCATAGGGATAGGGCACGGATGCGCCCGGCACCGTAATGATCTGGGTGCGAATGAAATTCAAGCCGTAGTCGTTGAGCTGCTGTTCGGACATGTTTTGACCCGAAAGAGCTAACTGCAGAACAGGCACGCTCGATGCGCTATAGGCGAGAATGAGGGGCGGCGTCGTTCCTGCGGGCAACTGCTTAAGTTGAGTTTGAGAAACCGCCGTAATCTGGGCAATGCCTTGCTGAATGCTTGCGGTGGGCTGCAGGAATACTTTCACGACAGCTATCCCATACAGTGACTGCGACTCGATATGCTCGATATTATCCACGGTGGTGGTAAGCGCTCGCTCTGTGATGCTTACGATCCGGTCCGCCATGTCTTCGGGTACCAGACCGTTATAAGTCCAGATAATGCTGACCACCGGAATGTTGATATTCGGAAAAATATCGGTAGGGGTGCGAACGATTGCGAGCGTACCCATGATCAGAATGAGAATGGCCATCACCACGAAGGTATAAGGCCGCCTCAGTGCAAGTCGAACGATCCACATGACTCAAATCCCCATTTTTCCGTCCGGCGTCACCGGACTGCATAAACCAAATCGAACCTATGTTCTGTCTGCCTTACAATCTGGAGGATGCATCCGGGTTGCCACCACAAAAGAGTGGGTGGGAATTTCAGGAAGTAGTTGAAAACAATTGGACTTACGAAAAAGTGGCGGGAATTCATTACGTGGACTTACATAAGGAGAGTCCAACGGATTGAATGGTTGTCAGTATTTGGACAGGCTATCTTTGAAAAAGATGCCGGCGCGGAAGTGGATACGGTCTAAGCCATTGTTTTGGGGGGAGGAACGACTGCAAGATTTTCCATTTCAATTCTGAGTTGGCACCTCAATTCGCAGCGGGCTCGAGCAGACCGAAAACCAACAATGCAACCACAGGTAGCAACAACGCCCACATCGTGAAGCGAGACGCCAAGGCTGCGCCAAGTGCGGCCCCAATGAGGAAGGCAGTCCATATTCCGGCCAACAGGGCTGCGCGGCACCAGTGATTGTCCCAAGAACCCTGCATCTGTGGCACAGGATCTCGCCTGATTCCCATCGCCAAGCGCTGAGCAAAATTGTTCAAGTCTCCAGTTACGAAGCCCAGGTTCACGGCCTGCCCGCCCACATGAGTGATGGATGTGTTCATGATTCCCATGGCGGTACTTAGTAACATGATGCTCAGCCATCCCGGCCATCCGAAGTAAATCACAGCGATGTCAAACGTGAGCAGCGCCGCGACCAGGAAGGATTGCTGGCACAACACCTGATTTAGATTGGCAAGTACAAGAAGCGTGCCGATGAAGATGCCAAGCACAAAAAATGGAATCGGGAGCAAACTATGCCCTGCCAGGGCGAGCTTTGCATGCCCGGCGTGCATACCCGCGGAAGTTGTGTTCCCGCTCATGAACGAGGCGTAGACCCCGAAATTCAACAGAGTATAAGAGTCCACGTACCCTGAGATCAGCGCGCGGCCGGCGGCCCTCCACCCTTGCAGCGTTGCGGACTTTTGTAGTGACAACACTCGGATGCCCATGCGACTGACGTCTGTAAGTTGTTGATTTTTGGTCGCTGACATCAAATTGCCCCTAAGGTCCGCCGGTCACGCTTTGACTGTTTTTTCAGCAAAAAGCAGCAGTGCGATGTCCCAACTGGCACGTTCAGTTGATCCCGGGAGTTCCCTTCCAATCGACAATGCCAACCAACTGCCAGGGAAACCCAACGAGGTTGTATTGCAACTCCCCCTGCTTATCGATTGCGAGCTCGGCTTCAGGGTAGAAGGTGCCCGTGCTCTTGGACTTATCCGCGTCGTTTATGTCAATTTCGCCTGCCGTCAAATTGTAGGAAGTAGAACGGCTATCTCGGTAGACCTCGCCGAATCTGAGAAGACGGTTGGTGACAAAGCGAATCTTCCGCCCAGTGGGGGTCGAGGTCTCTTGGATGTAACTGACGTCATAACCGAGGGTGCCGGTGACCGCGATGTGGCCCACCGCCTTCATCTTGGACAGCGCGTTGAACAGCCCTTGATCCTTGCCGTTCTGGAATGCCTCGGTCAGAATCTGTTTGTCTGCCTGCGTGGAGTACTCATAAATGGTCAGCGTGACAGGGAATTCCTCACCCACCTGCGTCTCTGTGCCCCTGGCCGTAGCTTCAATCGTTTCTGGCTTCGATTTCTCCTGGGAAAAGGCAGATGAGCTTCCCAGGCTGAATAGACAAATCAGCGTCAAGCTACCAATTGCCAGACTATGACCTCTAAAAGCTGAATTCGTGATTTGCGACATTTCTCTTCCTCCTTCTTTAAGTGTGTAGTTCTCCCTAGCGTTCATCCATCGGATAAAGCAATAGCTGTGCCAAAAGCTGTGCGCGACGAAGAATTATGGAAGTAGCTGCCGGATTTGGAGATGCGCCAATTCTCTAGCGTCTTGGGCTTATCAATCGCCAAGCAAACCTGTCGGAGTGTCGGCATCTCGTCCATTGGACTGGACGGGAGAAACGGCTGTAAAAAAACGCAAACGTCAGCTCCCAAATGGGCGAGGGTTTTCGTGACGGGGAACAAGCGCCGAAGGAAATATCCTCCTTGCATAATTCCCGCGCGGCGGCCCAGAATCGTCAGAGTTCGCTCAGTTATACAGGGCGCGAAATCCTGCATCGCCGGAGCAGAAGTATGTCAGGGTCCAAACTTCTTCTATGGTCCAAGCCACCTGTGATTTGGAGTTATGGCATTGCCGTTCTGTCGGTTGCCGTCACACTGATCATTTCACGGTGGCCGGGGTTTCATTTGGAGAATGCTCCCGCGTCACTGCTTCTTTGCGCCGTCATGTTCAGTGCGTGGTTGGGTGGAGTCGGGCCAGCATTGCTCGCTACCGTCCTCTCCTGCCTCGCTTTCAATTATTACTTCCTGGAACCCTTGTATTCAATGGCCGTAAAGTCCGCAGAGATACCGCGCTTTCTCATTTTCGCCATTTCAGCCCTGGTTGCCGGCTCGCTGAGCGCTGCACAGAGGAGCGCCACAGAATCGCTCAGGCGCGCACGCGATGACCTGAAAGCGACAGTTCAAGACCTCCAAAGAATCAACGCCCAGTTACAAAAAGAGAGTCGTGAGCGCAAGCAGGCCGAAGAGGCCCTGCGCCAGGCGCAGGCGGATCTGTCTCGGGTCAGCCGGGTGACCACCATGGGAGAGCTGACGGCCTCCTTGGCGCACGAAATAAATCAACCGATTGCCGCTGCCGTCACCAACGCCAACACCTGCTTGCGATGGCTGACGCGCGATCATCCCGACCTGGAAGAGGCGCGCGACGCTGCCAAGAGAATCGTGAACGATGGGACGCGTGCTGCCGAAATCATCAGCCGAGTCCGCCAGCTCTTCCAGAAGGGTCCTTCGCAACGGGAGTTGGTGGACGTAAACGAAGTTATTCGAGGGATGATCGTCCTCTTCCGCAGCGAAGCAACGCGATACGACGTATTAATTCGGACGGGGCTGGCGGCGGATCTTCCCCAGGTCATGGTCGATCGCGTGCAATTGCAGCAGGTTCTCATGAATCTCATGATGAATGCCATCGATGCGATGAGGGATGTAGATGGGACGCGGGAGCTCGACATCAAATCGGAGCGAACGGAAGACGAGCAACTCCTGCTGTCGGTCAGCGATACTGGCGCCGGGCTTCCTCCGCAGCAGGCGGACCAGATCTTCAATGCGTTCTTTACCACGAAGGCTCACGGCACCGGCATGGGACTTCGGATCAGCCGATCCATCGTGGAATCGCACGGGGGCCGCTTGTGGGCTGGTGGCAACTCGCCGCGGGGCGCGAGCTTTTACGTCAGCCTGCCGACCAAAATCGAGGAGCATGAATTGCAGTGAACCTGATTGGCTCGTACAACTACGCACTCGTGGCACTTTCGGTGTTGATCGCCATGTTTGCGTCGTACGCTGCTCTGGATCTTGCAGGTCGCGTGACGGCCGCGGGCGGTTGGATTCGCGCGGTTTGGCTGCTGGGCGGGGCTGGTGCGATGGGGACTGGCATTTGGTCCATGCACTACATCGGGATGCTGGCATTCATCTTGCCGATTCCCGTGGCCTACCATTGGCCAACCGTTCTACTGTCACTGTTTGCGGCCATTCTCGCGTCTGTCGTTGCGCTGTACGTGGTGAGCGGGCAGAAAATGGGCGCGCTCCGAGCGCTCGCCGGAAGTGTCCTGATGGGTGCGGGTATTGCGAGCATGCATTACATCGGCATGGCCGCCATGCGTGTACCCGCCATATGCCAGTTTAATTCCTTTCTCGTCGTTCTGTCTGTCGTGTTCGCGGTTTTGATTTCTCTGGTTGCGCTGTGGATTACCTTCCACTTCCGAGATGAGAAAATCGGGATGGGCTGGGAAAAGTTAGCCGGAGCCGTCGTGATGGGTGCCGCGATCCCCGTCATGCACTACACCGGCATGGCTGCCGCCAGTTTCACATCGTCCGGCTTGCCGGTGGACCTATCTCATGCCGTAAGCATCTCCATCCTTGGCACCGCCGGAATTTCCGCGGTCACCTTTATCGTTCTCGGGCTGGCTCTGCTTACGTCCTCGGTTGATAGGAGATTCGCTGCCCAGACCTTGGAAGTACAGGAAGAGAAGCTGCAACAGAGCGAGGCGTATTTATCGGAAGCGCAGCGATTGAGCCACACGGGCAGTTTTGGATGGAGGGTTTCCACCGGCGAGGTCATCTGGTCAGAAGAATCCTTTCGAATTTTCCAATACGACAGAACGACAAAACCGACCGTGGAACTTATTCTCCAACGGGTTCACCCAGAAGACGCGGCGCAGGTGAAACAGACAATCGAGCGCGCAGCGCGGGATGGGAAGGATTTTGACCATGAATATCGTTTAGTGATGCCGAATGGTTCCGTCAAATATGTGCATGTTGTGGCTCATGCTGAAAGAGATGAGTCGGGCGAAACCGAATTTGTTGGGGCGGTGATGGACACCACCGAGAGCCATCGAGTGGAAGAAGCATTGCGCCGGAGCGAGAGTTACCTGGCAGAAGCGCAGAGGCTCACGCATACGGGGAGTTGGGCCTGGCACGTAGCAGGAAGAGTTGCCTTGCATTTGTCCGAGGAATGGTATCGCCTATATGGCTTCGATCCAGAAAAGGGGCCGCCGACTAGGGAAGAACGGGCGCAGCGCGTTCATCCGGAGGATCGAGCCAAGTGGCAAGGAGCAATCGATCGAGCAATCGCTGAAACGTCGGGTTTCGAAATGGAATTCCGAATCCATCTTCCCGACGGCACGGTCAAATACATCCACACAGTCGGCCATCCGGTTTTGAACGCATCCGGGGATTTGGTGGAATTCGTGGGTAGCTCGACGGACATCACCGAGCGAAAGCGGGCAGAAGAGGCGCTGGAGGCTTTGCGCCAGACGCAGGCGGATCTCGCGCACGTAAACCGCGTGACCACCATGGGAGAGTTGACTGCCTCCCTGGCGCACGAAGTGAATCAACCGATTGCCGCCGCCGTCACCAATGCCAACACCTGCCTGCGCTGGCTTACGCGTGATCACCCAGACATGGAAGAGGCGCGCGCGGCTGCCATGAGAATCGTGAAAGATGGAACCCGTGCAGCGGAAATAATCAGCCGGGTCCGCCTGCTCTTCAAGAAGAGTACTCCGGAACGGGAGTTAGTGGATGTAAACGAGGTCATTCGAGAGATGATCGTCCTTCTGCGCGGCGAGGCAACACGATACTCCATATCATTTCGGACGGAGCTGGCGGTAGATCTCCCTCGGGTCATGGCAGATCGCGTGCAATTGCAGCAGGTTTTCATGAATCTCATGCTCAATGGCATCGATGCCATGAAGGACATGAACGCTGGAGGCGAACTTACGATCAAGTCGCTGCAAATTGAGAATGGTCAACTGCTGATCTCGGTCAGCGATACCGGCGTGGGGCTGCCCACGCAGCAGACGGACCAGATCTTCACTGCTTTCTTTACCACGAAGCTTCAGGGGATCGGCATGGGCTTGTCCATTAGCCGCTCCATTGTTGAATCGCATGGCGGTCAGTTGTGGGCTACTGACAATCCTCCGCGGGGCGCGAGCTTTTACGTCAGCCTGCCCACCCAAGTCGAGGCACGGGAATGACGCCCGCAGGCTCTCCCACGGTGTTCGTAATTGATGACGATGCCGCTGTGCGGGCGTCCATCCAAGGGCTGTTGAAGTCCGTGGGCCTCCGGTCCGAGGCATTCGGGACCACGCAAGAGTTCCTGCGTAGCAAGCGGCCGGACGGGCCAAGTTGTCTTGTTTTGGATGTGAGGCTGCCCGGAATCAACGGTCTGGAGTTTCAGCGCGATCTGGCTGACAAGGGCTTTCGAATTCCCATCATCTTCATCACCGGTCACGGAGATATTCCAATGTCGGTGAAGGCTATGAAATCCGGCGCAGTGGAGTTCCTGACCAAGCCCTTCCATGACCAGGACCTGTTGGATGCAATTAATCAGGCATTGGATCGTGATAGGGCGGTGCGCCAACAACAGAGTGAGCTTGCCGAGTTGCGGAAGTGTTTCGAATCGCTGACCCCGCGCGAGCGCGAAGTCATGGCCCTGGTGGTTTCGGGCATGCTTAATAAGCAAATCGCTTCTGACCTGGGGACCAGCGAAATCACAGTGAAAATCCATCGCGGGCACGTAATGCGGAAGATGCAGGCTGAATCCTTGGCAGAATTAGTTAGAATGGCGGCAAAGTTGGAGCTTCCCTCAGGCAAGAAGTAGTAGCTTGATGCCGCTTCTGCTGGACATAAGCGGTCCTCCCGTTTCAACTGCAGCCTTCACAAATCCCCGCACGAAGATTGGAATTCTCTCGGATGCGGGCAGTATAAGAGCTCTCATACCAACGTATAATTGCGCCGCTTCAGGCAACGCTGTAAATTCCCGCCATGATCACTCAACGGAAAACCCAATTGGTTGCGATTGTCGACGATGACGATTCGATGCGTGGCGCACTTCGCGGTCTGCTGAAAGCGGTCGGGCTGCCGGCGATAGCGTTTGCTTCGGCGGAGGAATTCCTGAAGTCCGGCCAGCAGTACCAGACCTCATGCCTGATCGCGGATATCCGAATGCCCGGGATGTCCGGACTGGACCTGCAGGCTCGACTGAACAGCGACCGTTGCAAGATTCCGACCATTTTTATCACCGCACATGGTGACGCAAAAATGCGGTTGCAGGCGTTGAGAGAAGGCGCCGTGGAGTTCCTGTCAAAACCGTTCGACGACGAAGCCCTGCTCGAGAGTGTTCGAGCCGCTCTGGAGAGTTGATTCCAGCAACTAAAGCGTATCCAGCCCGCCAGGAGGTCCTTTATGGCAGCTTATGTGGAAGCGTTGGAAAGGGTGGGGTTCGGTGGCCGGAACCTCAATCAGCGCAGGTTCGAGCAACTCATTGGCAAGAGCCGCACTCTGGATGTCGTGCTGGATCAAGTCGAACGCGTCGCACCTACCGATTCCACAGTGCTCATCCAGGGAGAAACTGGCACCGGCAAAGAGTTGATCGCGCGCGCAGTTCACAATGTCAGCTCGCGTTGCGGGCGCCCCTTCATAAAGCTGAACTGCGCTGCGATTCCAGATGCTTTATTGGAAAGCGAACTGTTTGGCCATGAGAGGGGCGCTTTTACAGGCGCTGTCGCACAAAAGGTCGGTCGTTTCGAAATGGCAGACAACGGGACGCTCTTCTTGGATGAGGTGGGCGATATTCCATTGGCACTGCAACCCAAATTGCTGCGAGTGCTGCAGGAACAAGAGTTTGAGCGCTTAGGCGGAACCAGGACTCACCAGGTGGATGTTCGGCTTGTGGCGGCGACCAACCGAGATTTGGCCGGTATGGTGAAGCGGAGAGAGTTTCGCGACGACCTCTTCTATCGCCTGAACGTGTTCCCTATACAGCTGCCACCGTTGCGGGCGCGCCACGAAGATGTCCCGTTGTTAGTTGCACATTTCGTCGAGATTTATAGTCGCCGGATGGGCAAGCAGATCGAACACATTCCTGCGGAAACCATGTCCGCGCTCAGTTCTTACCAGTGGCCGGGGAACATTCGCGAGCTGCAGAATTTCATCGAGCGGAGCGTAATCCTAAGTGCCGGAACCGTACTCCGTCCCCCTCTTGCGGAACTGAAGCATTCCCCCGAATTGGAATCGGTGGGCGCCATTACGTTAGAAGACGCCGAACGAGATCACATCCGCAAGACGCTCGAGTACACCAAGTGGGTCGTCGCCGGTCCTAATGGTGCTGCAGCCCGTCTCGGAGTCAAGCGGTCAACGCTCTACTTCCGTATGCAAAAGCTTGGCATTTCCCGTTCCAACACAACGCCCCTTCCCGGACAGCAGACTGACCATCCTATGAGGACGGATCTCCCATTAGATTGATTTTGTCCAGGGCCTTGACCTCTGGTTATGGAACCGCGTCGGCATCCCAGTTGAGAGGCGACTCCCAGTCCGCGCCGTTCCATTCTCTTCAATGTTCCTTGTCCGCGGTGAAGCTAGCCGGGTATCACCGCAAGATTTTCAGAGGGAATTTTACGTATTGTTTCTCCGTCCAAATTTAGATGCGCGGTGACCATCTCCGGTGGGAGATGTCTAATCCAATTATTGAGCGAAAAGTCGGCAAATTCGCTTGCAGCAAACATTTCCAGAAAAACAAGATCCGTATTGCCCGTGTTCTCGACGTAGTGGCCGGCGACCCTTGGCACAAACCCGACGTCATTTTCGTTGAAGTCCATCGTGCGAACTCCCTCGGTTGTAAACACCGTCATACGTGCCTTTCCGCTGATGTAGTACTGCCATTCAGAAGCGTTCGGATGCCAGTGCAATTCACGCATGCCGCCCGGTTTAACTCTGACTAAACCTGCAGCGATGTGTTTTGCCGCGGAGAAGTTCCGCGAGTCAACTACGCGAGCTTCTCCGCCCCTCGTTTGCTTCGTGGGAGGAATAGCATCCATTCTAAAGGTATATTGGTAAGGGGACTCGGCCGGACGTCCCCCGACAGCGGCCTTGTCCCGTTCCAGGGACAAAGGCAAATCCGCGGGAAAGATATATAAGTTTCTAGTCGGCAATTTCTTCAGCGCGTTCTCCGGCAAGCCAAGGTTCTTAGATAACACCGATGGCGGAGTATGCGCCACCCAATCGGAAAGTAGGAAGGTGTTGTCTTCGGAAAACGAGCCCTGATCGAATACCAGCAAAAATTCAGTCCCATCCGGTCCCAAACCCTGGATCGAGTGTGGGAATCCCGCTGGAAAATACCAAAGGTCTCCTTTGCTCACATCGTCGAGAAACACGGTTCCATCTGGATTCAGAACGCTAACACGGGCATTTCCATTCAACATAAATGCCCACTCGTTCGCCGTGTGCCAATGCAATTCCCGAAAGCTGCCTGCCGTTAGACGCATTCTGACGCCCGCGATCTCCTTTGAGGCCGGCAATTCCCTTTGCGTGACCTGGTTTGTCCAACCGCCCTCTTGAACACGTTTGTGAGTTAGATCGAAGGAATACCATACAGGCTCAATGTTTCCGTGATCGGTCGGCGGAGGAAGATTTGAGCTCGGATTTTCATGCAAAAGAGGATTGTTTTCCGGGCCCGGATTGCTTGCAGAATGATCGTGGTCTGCTTTTTCAATGTCTGTTTTGTCCTGAGCGCTGGCGGCCAGGGAGGCCAGTGCCGCTGTTGCCAAACCAGCGGAACCCACGCCTAGAAAATTGCGTCTTGACAATCCTTCCATGCCAGGTGTGCTTTCTCTCTGGTCGCTCATGCGCGTACCTCCTTCCACGGCAGATTCGTCTCATTCGGTTCATTCATCTAGAGTGTCTTCCTAAGCATAAATTCTCCTAGATCTCACGACCTTTGCCCAGCTATGCCGATGTTCCGCAGCCGGCTTCACACCGCGCGATAAACGCAACTCGCGAGTAGTCAGAGCACTTGCCGTGCCAACGTGGATTTTCATCGGCTTCCTCGGAAGTCCGAGAAAGCATGAACAATTTTGCGTCTGCAGATTTGAATTACCTAGGTTCGGTGTCAGTCATTTGGACGTCGTGTTTAGTAGCTTGGACTCCCAATGCTGGACCTGGCTTGTCGTGGGCCTCTACTTTCAGTCACATACGCAATGAACCCGTTTGGCAACGCGGTTGCCTCTTGCATTGTGTCGTTTGACGCACCGAACGATTTCGAAGCGACAGAAACGCTTACGGACAACCATGGTGATTGTGATGACTCCAACAACAAAGCTACTGAAAGCAGCGCGAAAAACGAAATTACTAAATTCTCTCGCAGCGAGACCGGTGTTTGCGCTGCTCTTGGTACTCATGGCACCCGCCGGGGCAATGCTCGCCCAGAACCCTCAGGAGCGAGCCTGGGACATCCTACGGGCGGGCGTGAGTCAGAAGAGCGCTGGGAAGCGGACGCAAGCCGTCCGCGCGCTACGACTTCTCCCAGGCGATACCGAGGCCGAGGGAATGGCGCAGGCGGCTCTGCAAGATCGCAAGCCTGAGGTCAGGGCCGCCGCCGCAACCGCAATCGGACTGATGTGTTCGAAGGCGGCCATTCCAGGATTGAAGAAGGCGCTCTCAGACAGAAAACCCGCGGTGGTGCTGGCTGCAGCCCATTCACTGCAGGTTCTTAACGACCCAGCAGGCTATCAGGTCTATTACGAGGTGCTCACCCGCGAGCGCAAGCCGACGGAGGGCCTAGTCGACCAACAAATGGAAACGCTGAAAGATCGGAAAAAGATGTCGGAACTTGGCTTCGAGGAAGGTCTCTCGTTCATACCGTTTGCAGACATCGGCTTCTCCGCAACGAAGGAAATGCTCAAGGATGATGCCTCACCCGTGCGGGCCGCCGCGGCGAGGTCTCTCATCAACGATTCCGATCCGCGCATCGGTCAAGCCTTGGTCCGCGCCGCCTCGGACAAGAGTTGGATGGTGCGAGCGTCGGCTCTTCTGGCAATTGCGAAACGTGGAGATCCCCAGCTCCTTGACGCCATTGTCCCGGCATTGTCTGACAAGAACGGAGTTGTGCGCTGTACTGCGGCGGCCGCCGTGATAAGGCTGACCACAGTTGCGGAGCTGGAAAAGGATGTGAAGGTAACGAGCGACGGGAAAGTCGGCTCTCCAAACAGCAACGAACAGGAGACGGACAGCCAAAGCGCGATGGTTTGGACGAATGACGGTCTCGAAAAACTCCACAGTCTCGGCCTGATTTCCATCGTGGGCTCAATCGACGGTGAAAGGCCAACGCCGGCAACTGCGCCGCGACCGTACGTGAGAACTCAGGACCCGGAGTGGTACGCGGTGCAAGCAGCGAAGCTTCGCGAAGAACTTGAACGCAGACAAAGTCATCTCCAAGAATACCGGCAGGCAATCGACGATGCGAGAAGTCTGAGAAAAACGACGGGTGGCATAAATCTCGATGAAGGCGATTTAGCCCTTACTCCCGAAGAAGGGATTGAAATCCTGGAGAGGCATGTGGACGAAGTTCAAACGGAGATCAACGAACTGGAAGATTTGGCCCGCCGCCACGATATCCTTCCGGGCACGCTGCGTGGGCAATGAGCTTCTTTAGCGCCGTTGGCGAGGGTTTGTGAAGTCTAATGTACACGGGATTAGCAATAACGTGATATTCGAATTTAAGTGCTGGAGAATGTGCTATGAATATTAAATTGATCAAACGGATTCTGATCGGATTTTTTTTCTGTTTGCTCGTGCAATTCACCACGGAAGTGAGCTCCTACGCTGCCGGCGGCCAATCCAACGAACAGTCGCCAGCTCCGGCCGGAAAACAGTCTCCTCAAGAGCTGCAACAACTAGTCGCTCCGATCGCCTTGTACCCGGATGCCCTCGTTGCGCAGGTCCTGGCAGCTTCCACATATCCAACCGAGATTGTCGAGGCGGACCGTTGGTTGCAGAACAACTCCGAGCTTAAAGGTCAAAAGCTTGCAGATGAAGTCGACAAACAATCCTGGGATCCGAGCGTAAAGGCGCTCACGCAATTCCCCTCGGTTCTTGAAAACATGGACAAGAACCTTTCCTGGACTTCATCTCTTGGCGACGCATATGCCAGCCAACAGCAGGACGTGATGGATGCCGTCCAGGTGATGCGCCAACAGGCTCGCAAGGCCGGCCACCTAAATAGCAACGAGCAGGAGAACGTGTCGACTCAAGGCAATACGATCACAATCGAACCGGCCGTTCCAGACGTAGTCTACGTTCCCGCGTATGACCCGTGGCTCGTATACGGCTATCCCATCGTCGCCTATCCAGGTTGGTATCCCGTGCCCGGAATCTTCTATGGCGGTCCGGGACTCTACTTCGGCGCTGGATTTGGAATCGGTTTCTTCGGAGGATTTGGGTGGGGCTGGAATCACTGGGGATGGGACTGGCACGGCCATAGGATGATTTACAATCACAACACCTATATCTCCCACAGTCGAACGATCATCAATCGCAACAACTTCAACCGGGGAAACTTCAACCACATCAACTCGTTTCACGGAAGCGGCGCTAGGGACTCGGGGTTTCACGGGAATTCGACACCTCACGCTCAGCCAGGAACACGCTCCGGCGCATTCAGTGGCTTTGATCACGGCGGAAATGTCCGGGGCTTTTCCTCCCGCGGGCAATCGAGCTTTGGTGGTGGTTTCCACGGTGGTGGTGGCTTCCATGGGGGCGGCGGCTTCCATGGCGGTGGTGGCGGACATAGGTGAGCGCGTGTACCCGTGTATCGAATTTGTAGGAAATTCAAGAATGAAAGGAACGACCATGCTGCAGAACATTTCGATCATCGATCAACTTGATTGGAAGAAGTTTAGTCGATTTACCGCGTTCGTACTGCTGGCGGTTTCTTTAACGTTTTCGTCAGCGCCAGCGTTCGCCCAACAGCCGGGGCAACAAACCTTTACTTCGGTCGAGGATGCCGGTCGCGCCATCTTTACTGCAATGAGGTCCCCGGTTGACCGTGCGCTCTTAGGCATCCTCGGAGCCGCCGGAGACGATGTCGTCTCGTCAGGCGACCCGATAGAAGATCTGGATGCTCGCACCAACTTCACTGCCAAATATGAAGAGATGCATCGATTCGTGACAGAGCCGAACGGAACCGTATCCCTGGTTGTCGGAGCCGAGAACTGGCCGTTTCCGATCCCGCTCGTTAACAAAAACGGAGCCTGGTATTTCAACACCCCGGCTGGCAAAGACGAAATCTTATTCCGCCGCATTGGCAAAAATGAACTCGCTGTGATTCAAGCCTGCAGTGACCTTGTGGATGCCCAGAAACAATACTACCTCAAGGCCCCCTACGGCTTCGCCAAGGAGTACGCACAGAAACTGGTCAGCGATGAAGGAAAACACAACGGTTTGTACTGGGAGGGAACGGACGATCAATTCGAGAGTCCGATCAGCCCACTGATCGCTTATGCGCGCCAAAATCGCCCACCAGACCAAGTTGGCACGCATGATCCGTTCAATGGTTATTTTTTCCGAATTCTCACTAGCCAAGGGCCTCATGCCCCGAGTGGAGCCAAGAACTATGTCGTCAACGGGAAAATGACCGGAGGATTTGCCTTCGTCGCCTATCCTGCGGAGTACCGTTCCTCGGGTGTGATGACTTTCATTGTCAGCAAATCGGGCGACATCTATGAAAAGGATCTCGGTCCGAACACAAAACAGCTTGCCGAAGCGATGACCGCCTATGACCCGGATTCCAGCTGGCACAAAGCGGAATGACGAAAGAGTGCGCCAGGCTGCGGGCCAAGCCCGCAACCTCCTCTGGGGATAACCAAATTAGGCACCGGCTCCACACGCTGCGAAAGGGGAAGGCTCATGCGGCTCAGAGAGAGGCTACCCAGATACATAACACTTCCGCTCAAACGAATTGTTGTTTCGATCGCGGTCCTGCTTTTCACGTTGCCATGCATTCTGACGGCCCAGGAACCGAGGCTGCCCTGCAATAAGGTTCTCGACGATTCAGACCTTCCCCCCGCATCTTGCGACCAAAATGAAATCGCCTCCGGAGTGGACGATGTCTCCGGGACAACGAACCCCCCGGTCCAGGCCACGAACAGTGGCGACAACGACTGGGTGCACGCATGGATGCGAAAAGTCGACAAGGTTCGAGCGAGCCAGCCCCATTTCGTTTCGCCGATTATTACAACTCACGTCATGTTGATCCAACAATTCCGCTACGACATGTCCTGGCAGCAAGATCCCGCCGGTACATCGACTTCTAATTACGGCATGTCGAAAGGCCTCGAAATAATTCCATTAAGCCGGTTAGAGGTCGGAATCTTCCCGCCTAATTATTTGGCGCATCAATCCTCCGTGCCAAATGGATTTGGAGACCTTTCATTTCAGGTGAAGTTTCGAGCGTTCTCCGCGACAGAGGGCCACGGTGATTACTTCGTGGGATTCTTTTTCGGTGGCTCCTTGCCTACGGGAACTCCGCCAAATGGCGTCGGTCACTCAATTCTTTCGTCCACTCTCGCCGCTGCCAAAGGTTTCGGACACTGGGATGTGCAAACCACGCTAGGAGCGAGCCTTCCGGTCAGTGGCGCGAACATTCTCGGCCAGGCAATCATTTTCAATACAGCGGTTAATTACAAATTTAAGGGAAAGGTTTGGCCCATGCTTGAGCAGAATTCGACGTTTTGGTCGGGTGGCGTGCTGGATGGGAAAAAACAAGTCTTCCTGACGCCCGGACTTGTCTTGGGCTCTTTTCAAGTCGCGGAAAGACTTCGCTTCGCCATAGGCGCGGGCGTGCAGATTGCAGTGACCGAATTTCATCAGTACAACCACCGCTGGGTTCTCTCGCTGCGCTTTCCGTTCTAAAACCGAGCGCACGAGGGTCAAATAAGGGCATGAAATGAACTCAAAAAGAAAAGACCTTCTCAAATCGCCTCGATCGCTTGGATTCAAGGTCAACCATTCATCCGAGTCTCCACAGCGATCTGAACAAATCCATAGTCTAAGGAATAAGCGCTGACCCCCGAAAGGAGTATGAGCGATGAAATACAGAAAACTAGGCAATACTGGACTCATCGTGAGCGAGGTGGCGCTTGGCACGATGCAGTTCGGCGGCAAGATGAACATGGGCAATCTTGGTCAGGAAGACACAACGCGGATGGTGAAGGTAGCGTTGGATAGGGGAATCAATTTTATCGACACGGCGGACGTATACAGCCTTGGAGAGAGCGAGACTCTGGTCGGTAATGCCTTGAGGGGCGTAAGACAAGAAATTGTTCTTGCCACTAAAGTCCGGCTCCCGATGAGCGAGAATTTCAATCGAAGCGGCGCGACTCGCGTAAACATCATGCGCGAAGTTGAGGGCAGTCTCCAACGCCTGCAGACCGACTACATCGATCTCTACCAGGTGCATGGGTGGGACAGCAACACGCCGCTCGAGGAAACGCTTCGGACACTCAACGATCTAGTGCGCCAGGGGAAGGTCCGCTACATCGGGTTCTCCAACTTGATGTCATGGCAGGCGGCAACAGCGATCATGCTGCAGGAGCGCCTGGGGTTGGAAAAATACGTGACGGCGCAGATGTATTACAGCCTTGTCGGCCGGGGCCTCGAATACGAGTTCCAGTCCTTCGCCGCGTACCACAACATCGGCATCCTTGTTTGGAGCCCACTTGCTGGCGGCTTCCTCACAGGAAAGTACAGCCGCGATATTCCTGCTGCCGGCGGCACACGATTCGCGGAGGCTGGTTCGTTCGTGCCTTTCGATAAAGAGATGGGCTTCCGCGTAGTGGAAGCCCTGAAACACGTTGCTGGTCGGCACAACGTAAGCCCGGCCCGTGTGGCGCTTTCGTGGGTGCTGGGACGCCCCGCTGTCAGCAGCGTAATCATCGCTGCCCGGAGGATCGAGCAACTGGAAGATAACATCTGTGCAGTAGACCTTCAGCTCTCGGACGACGACGTTCAGATCCTGGACGCGGCGTCGGATCCGGGAGTCCCGTATCCCAAGTGGATGGTCCTTCAGCTCGACACCGCAGAAGATCCACGTCCGAAGATTCTATTCCCGGGCCGTTACGCGAAGGGAGGTGCCTGGAAGGACCTCCGCGGCACGCTCTCACAGGCAAGTATGGTTCGAGAATTTAACAAATGAACCTCCATCATTCTGACACCTGCCCACATGCCGACACCCGCAACGCCAGTGTTTTCTTACGAGCACTGCCCGCCGCGCCGCCGTTCGTCGCGCAAGTAATTGATTTTACGGTGTCTGCTCTGCGCTTCTTGATGGTTTCCATTCTGGACCGATAGGTGCTTTGGTTAATTTGAGAATTGTCGGAACGGTGGAGGGCCCTGGTCATGCTTACGTGGATCGTTGGAACGGATGGAGATTGGGTCATCGCAATCGTGCGGATTGTCCTGGGAGTCGTCTTTTTTGCTCACGGAGCGCAGAAGGCGTTGGGTTGGTTTGGCGGGACAGGGCTGCAAAGCACTATGCGCGTATTCCGAGAGCAATTGCAAATCCCCGCGCCGTTAGCGCTGTTATCCGTCGCGGCGGAGTTCCTGGGCGGGTTAGGCCTGATTGTTGGATTTCTAAGCCGCATCGCAGCTCTCGGCATCGCCGCAGTCATGATTGTGGCGCTCATTGCAGTTCACGGGAAGTTCGGGTTCTTCATGAATTGGTATGGAGAAAAAAAGGGCCATGGTATTGAATACCACATACTGGTTCTCGCTCTCGCGCTGACAGTGATGATCAAGGGAGCTGGCGCCTTCTCCTTGGATCAAATTCTGTACCAGCATGTCTCCACTCAAAATGGGGTCGCCTTCAGAGGCGGAACGGAGAGAGGACAATAGTTATATCGGTCAGGATCACGGCAAACTCGGATTTACCGACTCGGCGGCGGGGGTGACCCGCGCTTTCTCGTACACGATTTTGAATCTGGGCACACAGAGCGGGCATCCTAAACTTGAAGATTGCGAGCGCAGCGCGGTGAGTTCGCAAAGGCGGATGCCGAAGACAGCCTCTCGTACGGATGATGAATCTTTTGGAAAGGACATACACGATGCGGAATAACGCAAAAAATGGAACTCTAATGTCTGCCCTCGTCGCGCTCGCCGCGATGTACACGGGCTGTTCATTGGCGCCGGCTCAGAGCCAACCATATCCGGATGCAGAAGCTAAGAGCCAAGCATGTCCAAGCGATGACAGCGGGTTGAAGTTACCCGCCGGTTTTTGCGCAACGGTCTTCGCGGACGACATCGGTCACGCCCGGCATATGGTCGTTGCGCCGAGCGGAATTCTTTACGCCAACACCTGGTCGGGCCGGTACTACGGCAACGACACGCCCCATGCAGGCGGTTTCCTCGTGGCCCTGCAGGACAAGAGCGGCATGGGAAAGGCCGATGTGATTGAGCGCTTTGGCGAAACCGTTCAAAGCGGCGGAGCAGGCGGAACGGGCATTGGCTTTTATGAAGGATCGATCTACGCCGAAATCAACGATCGGATCGTGCGCTATTCATTGCCCGCCGGCTCTATCGTGCCGAGTGGGCCTGCCGACACCATCGTCTCCGAGCTGCCCTTAGGTGGCGACCATCCGATGCATCCCTTCATCATAAAACCCGAAGGGGCGATGTACGTCGACGTGGCCACCGCGACGAATTCCTGCCAGCTGAAAAATCGGACACTCAAATCGCCGGGCGCCGAGCCGTGCACGGAACTCGAGACACGTGGCGGCATCTGGCTCTATGACGCGAATAAAACGAATCAAACTTTTTCACCGGCCGAGCGCTTCGCGACTGGAATTCGTAACGCTGAAGGTTTTGCCATCGACCCAAGCGGTCGAGTGTTTGTGACCCAACATGGACGCGATCAGTTGCACGCGAATTGGCCCGATTTGTATAAACCCGACCAGGAGGCTACGCTGCCGGCTGAAGAGTTGTTGCTCTTGAAGGCAAAAGGAGATTATGGCTGGCCCGAGTGCTACTACGATTCGTTCGTGGAAAAATTGGTTCTGGCGCCGGAATACGGTGGCGATGGAGGCAAAACGGCCGGTGTTTGCGCCAACAAGATTGGACCCATTGCGGCATTTCCTGCCCATTGGGCGCCGAATGCGATGGTACGGTACGACAAGACACAATTTCCGGCGCGCTACCGTGATGGCGTCTTCATCGCCTTCCACGGCTCATGGGATCGGGCTCCATATCCGCAGAGTGGATACAACGTGGTCTTCCAGCCGGTCGCCGGCGACCACGCATCCGGTCCGTGCGAAATATTTGCGGATGGCTTCGCGGGAACAGTGAGGTCGCCGGCCAAAGCTGAACATCGTCCAAGTGGCTTGGCGGTGGGACCGGATGGTTCGCTCTACGTTTCCGATGACATACGCGGACGGATATACCGGATCGCGTATCGTGGCGGCTCCGAAGGCGGTGCTGCAAAAATCACGTCGTGCCCGAGCGCAACCGCTCCGGCGGGCAATCCTGTTGAACTAGCGGCACAGCCACCAGAGGGCACGCACCCCGATGCCGGTGCGGGCCCGATCAGCAAGCTTTCCGTCCCCAAAGGCGCGACACGAGAAATGGTTGCGAACGGCGAGCGCATCTACCACGGCCAAGTGGGCGAAGCGGCGTGCACAGGCTGCCATGGTGACAGCGCTGAGGGCACGACTTTGGCGCCCACTCTAAAGGGCAAGAACAAGAAATGGCTGTGGAGCGATGGTAGCTATGCCGGAATCGCGAAAACGATCACGGATGGTGTCCCGCAACCGAAAGAATTTCGCAGCCCAATGCCGCCAATGGGCGGGGCACAACTTACGCCAGACCAACTTTCAGCGCTTGCGGCGTATATCTGGAGCCTGAACCATCAGGCGTCGCCCAATCGGAATTAATCGCCTAAGCCCAGCGAAACACATTTATCAGACAAGTGTTTTACGAACCGCTTACCCACGACCACACAGATTTGGACGTTGTGTGAAGGAAAGCGAGAAAGGAATAGCGGCAAGTGCATCCGCAGCGAGCAATTACGAATCGATTGGCGACAGTTGATTCAGTTCAAAAGAACGTTTATCGAGCCGGTCCCGCAACGCAGGGAGGAAGGTTTCCTCGAGGCCGGAATCGAAGCGTTCCATAGTGGAGCTCACTTTGTTGGACGTAGGGGGAGAAATGTCCACTTGGCAGCTATGGTTGCAACACCCCGAAAGAGTGTGGGTGCGCAAGTGCTTCTTCTACATTCACCTGTGGGTAGGAGCTGGAGTCGGCCTGTATATCGTTCTAATGAGCATTACGGGCAGCTTGATTGTCTACCGTAACGAGCTGGAGAGGGCGCCCTCCCTCGTTTCCTCTGTCGAGTGGATAGTCGACCTTCACGAGAACCTATTATTTGGAAGCAATGGCCGTTTCGTAAACGGAATCGGCGCGATTTCCGTGATTTTGTTGTGTTTGACTGGAGCCGTTATCTGGTGGCCAGGAATCAGCAATTGGCGTCGTGCTTTGACCGTGAACTGGAGATCACCTTTTGCGCGGTTCAGTTGGGACCTGCATAGTGCACTAGGTTTCTGGAGCTTTCTCTTTGTGCTGATGTGGGGAATCTCAGGGCTTTATTTCGCATTTCCGCAGGCGTTCAACAGCCTGTTCGGCTTGATTGATCGTAGCGACCATTTTACCGATCAAACTCTGAATTGGCTCAGCTTACTGCATTTTGGGAGATTCGGCTGGTTTGCCGAGGCGGTTTGGACCTTATTAGGACTGGTGCCCGCGGTGCTCTCGCTTACCGGCGTCTTTCTATGCTGCCGCAGGGTGATTCTCAAAGCTCCGCCGGTCAGACCGTACTAGTTGAACGTGTCGCGCGGCTAACGTTAAGACGTCTGCATCAAACTGGACTTTCCCGCGGTAGATTTCAGCAGTGCGAGACAACTGGTGAAGAGCGCACGCTCTGTGCTTCGACGGGGCCAACTTAGCTACGCCAATCTTGTCAGCCCAAAATCTCAAACCGCTATCTAACCTCAAAGCCAATGGGTTGGATCGGTTCTCGCATCGCGCCGATTCGCCTTGGCATTTTCGGGCCGGTCGTACGGCAGCGGAAATTTCAGCGTCCCTCAAGCTATCGGGATCGATGCCGAAAAAAAGCTTGTGAGGTGCCTAGCAGCCCAGCGAGCAAGCCCAGATTCTTAGCGCCCATTCAACAATTGTGCATTTGGCATGTATGGTTGGCGGCGTGATTCTCGCCCGCGGCTTTAGGGTTTCAGCCTCTGGGATTGCTGAAGTACTGTCCCAGATTTTTGAGAGGCTCATTGTCAGACTCCGAAGCGGCAGCTGCAAACTTGAGGAGCAATCGAACCGAAGGCCTGCGGACTTCCTCCTTCGTCACCACATTGACCGACTTCGTGACACGGCCCGAAGCGAAAAAGGAAGGAGCGAAGGCCGTCTGTAAATAATTGAAGAAGAAGGAGAATTTGGCTCCCCGGGCTAGATTCGAACTAGTAACCCTTCGGTTAACAGACGAACCACTAATTTAATCAGAACTTGCCGGAGTTGGCCCTAATCGAAGGAAATCAGCTCGTTGCGACTAAACCTGACGAATCACTTTTTCCTTCTTTGTTCACCTTTCGTTCGCATTTTGCCGCCATTCACCACGATTAGTATTACGTTTTTATGACGGCACGAGTAGCGCGCCTGCCTTGGGCGCAGGAGGCTCGCGGTTCAAATCCGCGCGCCCCGACCAAATCATTCTCAATCAGGAAGTTACAGAAGCCCAATTTTGGCACTGCTGCATTGTGGTGCAACTTGGGAACAATGAGAAGAATTCGTGCGGAAAGACCGTGCGCAAAGATCGCCTAAACTTATAGAAAAATTGAGAGCTACACCGGGCCGCCTGCGTACCAAGTAGGCGCGCCCGAACTCGTGAGGAGGTGCGCTACTCCACTTTGGATCGCATAGCTTCCGGTTTGCCCGTGATCCACTCGCAATCGTCCGAACATGATGCGCGAATTCAGTCGAGCCTGCGATAGATCTTGAAGGGTTTTGAATTGCGCGATGGGACTATAATGCGGGAATGGCATCCGCAGGGCAGAGTACAGAACAGGCTCGGAAGGCGCAAGACGTTGACGCCATTCCTACTCTGGCGTGGTCCGCTCGTCCCGACGGGTCGGCTGAATTCCTCAATCGGCGCTGGCTGGATTACACCGGCCTCTCTGCGGAAGAAGCATCCGATTGGGGCTGGACTGTGGCGCTTCACACAGAAGACCGCGACAGGCTCATGGATTCTTGGCGGCACCTGCTGGACTCTGGCGAGGCCGGTGAGATTGAAGCACGCCTGCGCCGGTACGATGGAGACTATCGGTGGTTCCTGTTTCGAGTAGAGCCCGTGCGCGACAATCACGGCGGCATCCTCAAATGGTATGGCGCGAATACGGATATCGAGGATCGTAAGCGCGCCGAGGCATTACTTGCCGCCGAAAAACGGACCTTGGAAATGATCGCCAACGGGGCTTGCCTAGCTGATATCCTGGAAAGGTTGTGCGAAACGATCGACGCTCAGGCCAGTAACATCAAGTCGGCAGTGATGCTGATGGACACGGATGGCATGCACCTTCGGCCCGCAGCCGGTCCTCGACTTCCCAAGGACTGGGTTCAGGCCATCACTCCACTAAAGATTGGCCCTTGTGTAGGTTCATGCGGTACTGCCGCCTCTCTGAAGCAGCGGGTGATCGTTTCCGACATTGCAACAGACCCCTTATGGGCTGACTATCGAGACCTTGCTTTGAGTCACGGATTGCGCGCCGCGTGGTCTCAGCCGCTACTCTCCAAAAATCAGGAAATTCTTGGCACCTTCTGCGTCTCCTACGCGGAGCCTCGAACCCCTAACGAGACTGATCTGCGACTTATCGAAGGCGCGGGTCACATCGCCGTAATTGCGATCGAGGGAGAGCGATCGCAGGAAGCATTGAGAAGCGCCTTTGAGGAGATTCGGAACTCGGAAGCGAAACTCCGCAAGATCATCGACACGATCCCGACGCTCGCTTGGTGTAGCTTGCCGGATGGCGCTGGGATATTTTGGAACCGGCGATGGCACGAATATACGGGCCTTACGCTTGAAGTAGCTCGGGGCTGGGGATGGCAGGATGCCATTCACGCGGAGGACTTAAAAGAAATAACAGACAAGTGGCTCGGATTTCTGGCCTCTGGCCAGCCGGGTGAAGTTGAGGGAAGGCTGCGCCGGTTCGACGGAGTGTATCGATGGTTCTTGTTTCGGGCTGAGCCGCTGCGCGACGAATCGGGCAACATTGTCAACTGGTATGGAACGGATACTGACATCGATGACTTGAAGCGCGCGGAGGCAAAGCTCCGTCAAGACGAAGAAGAGCTTCGGCAACTGATAGATCTTCTTCCTCAGCATGTTGTTGTCTTGAACAAAGACGGCACGTTGCTTCAGGCCAACAAAACGTTGCTCGACTACACGGGCTTCACCTTGGAAGAAATGAAAGCCGCGGGAACGCGGGAGCAGATGAGCAGGCACGTTCCTCGAGAGGATCTGGAGAGATTTGAAAAGGAACAAAGCGCTGGCCTTTCAAAGGGAAGGCCTTTCCAGATGGAGAAGCGGCTGCTCGGGAAGGATGGGCGGTATCGCTGGTTCCTTTGTCGCTACAACCCGGTCCTCAATGAAGCCGAAGACATCGTCCGGTGGTTCGGGACCGCGACCGACATCGAAGATCGCAAGCATGCTGAAAATCGCGTGCGAAACGAAAACGTCGCGCTGCGAGAGGAAATCGAACACATTTCGATGTTTGAGGAGATCGTTGGCTCCTCCGAAGCCCTGCGGCGAGTGCTGGCGCAAGTATCGAAAGTTGCGCCTTCGGATTCGACAGTCCTGATCTCGGGAGAAACTGGAACGGGAAAAGAGCTGATCGCTCGCGCCATACATAGCCGGTCTAATCGGTCGACGCGAGCCTTCATTCGAGTAAATTGTGCCGCTATTTCCCCTTCGCTGATTGCCTCGGAACTGTTCGGACATGAAAGGGGCTCCTTCACCGGAGCATATCAGCGGCGTCTCGGACGATTTGAATCGGCCGACGGCGGAACGATTTTCTTGGATGAGGTTGGTGAAATACCGCCAGAGACGCAAGTTGCTTTGCTACGAGTTCTTCAGGAGCACGAATTCGAACGAGTAGGTGGGAACCAAACGGTTCGGGTTGATGTGCGAGTGCTCGCGGCGACAAATAAGGATCTGCGCGGGGCCGTAGCTGACGGGACGTTCCGTCAGGATTTGTTCTACCGGCTGAACGTATTCCCGATTCAAGTGCCGGCACTTCGTGATCGAATTGATGACATCCCGTTGTTAGTGGAATACCTAGTGGACCGCTACGCAAAGAAGGCCGGTAAACGAATTCGAAGTGTGAGCAAGAATACGCTTGATTTGTTCCAACGCTATGACTGGCCCGGTAACATTCGGGAATTGCAGAACGTTATCGAACGCGCCGTAGTGCTTTGCGAAGGGGAGATATTTTGTGTCGATCCAAGCTGGCTCGCGCTTGCGCCATCAAGTCCGACGACCTCCAATCCGACTGCGCAGACCGTCCCCTTGGTCTCAGATCTTGCGGAACGGGAGCGGGCGATGATCGAAAACGCACTCCGTGAGGCTGACGGCCAAATCTCGGGTCCCACCGGCGCTGCAGCGAAACTAGGTGTACCCAGACAGACGCTTGAATCCAAGATCAGGAAACTCGGAATTAACCGGCATCGCTTCAGAACGTCGTAGTCCCCGTCTCGGCTTCTGGGCGTCATTTCGATTAGAAGCCGGATTCCAGACTTCTCTCGCAATCTAACGTAGCGCCCCTCTTCGATACGCCGCCCCGACGGGATTTGACCCAGCCCCAAACAGGATGCTGAATTTTCAGCAAACGCTGAAATTATGGCACGACTGCGAAAACTAAAGACAGATTTATCAGCTCATTGCGAGTGGCTCTGATATTGCCATTCTCAAAGTCGTATGAATCAAACCGTACAACGGATCGACAAGGTAAAATTCGGACCCTGGGCTATTGTAACGGGAGCCTCTTCAGGGATCGGAAAAGAATTCTCAAGGCAACTCGCCGCGAACGGCTTAAACTTCGTGTTAGTCGCCAGAAGGCTCGAACTGCTTAAGGAGCTGGGACAGAATCTCGAGAAAAAGTTTGGTGTACAGAGCTGTGCGGTTCAAGTGGATCTGAGCGATGAAAAGTTTATCGGTACGATCAAAGAAGCTACGCAGGATCTCGATATCGGTCTTGTCGTCTCAAATGCTGGCACGGGAAATCCCGGATCTTTTATCAAAAAGAATCGCGATGATTTACTGATAGATGTGAGACTCAGTGTGACGGCCCACCTGGAGCTGTGTCACTACTTCGCACCTTTCCTTGTGAAGCCTGGACACGGCGGGATTCTTCTCGTTGGAGCGATGGGAGCGAGCCACGGGGTTCCCTATATGGCGAATAGCGGTGCGGCTAAAGCTTATGTTTCGGCGTTAGGCCAAGCTCTTCACTTCGAATTGAAAGACCAGGGAGTTCATGTGACGGTCCTAACTCCCGGCTTTATAGATACCCCCGTGATTCCCAAGCTCCTCGAAGACCCTGGAGCGCTCCCGATGAAGCCGATGTCTGCCGAAAGATGCGTGACAGAGGGGTTCGAAGCGCTGCGAGCCAATCGCGCTGTATACATTCCAGGCCTACTCAATCGAATCATGAATCGCCTCGTTCCTCCGTCGGTAGCTCAAAGGATGGAGGCAAAAATACTGAAAAAGTAGCCTACGGTGGATAAGAAGGAATTTGCAACGTGGGCTATCGAGCGACTGTCCGTTCAGCAGAGTGTACGCGAAGGTCTCCAGCCGTTGAACGCGAATGAAATGGAAGTTATTCCGGGTAGGTTGAATCGAGTTATGAACATGGTTACACCAGGATTGATGAAGAGGCTAATGAACGGCAAGATGCTCAAGTCCGGCAACGGATTATAGGTCCTTATCCTGAGCGCTGAGGGTCGCAAACGCTAAAAATGCAGCAAAAGTTTTTCTGCACATGTGACGAATTCTAAAAATCAATTTTCGACGTCGTGATCCCCGTCTGGTCTTCAGGCCTCCTTTCAATTAGAGCCCCGTTTCCAAACTTCTCTCTCAATCCCGGGTAGCGCGCCTGTTGGATAAGCCCGGCACGACGGGATTTGGCGCGACCCAGCCCGAAGTCGATGCTGAATTTCTAGCAAACGCTGAAATTGCGGCATAACTGCGAAAGCTAAACACTGATATGTCAGCTGATTGCGAGTGGCGCTGAGATTGCCATTCTGTGAGGCGTGAATCGTCCAGCGGGTCAAACGTGACCTTTAAGATTGAGAAGCACTGTGATGGGCCCAGCACCACTATTCGACTCATAGGCCGGATGCGGGCGGAACACTTATCCGAGTTGGAGAAGCAGATCAAAGAGAGCGAATCGAAGATCGTACTGGATCTGGAGGAACTGAACTTGGTCGACGTTGAAGCGGTTCGCTTCCTGGGTATGTGTGAAACACAAGGGATCACGCTCCTCAACTGTTCTCCCTACATACGCGACTGGATCGGCAAAGAACGAGGTTAGAAGAATAGGAGAACAACAATGTCTAACAAACTGGAAGGAAAGATTGCACTTGTTACGGGCGGCTCGCGCGGTATTGGTGCCGCGATCGCTAAGCGTCTGGCCGCGGACGGAGCGAACGTGGCCATCACTTACACGAAAGGCGCCGATGCTGCTGCGTCGGTCGTCAAGGAGATTGAACGTGCCGGACGAAAGGCGATCGCGATTCAGGCGGACGCCGCGGATGCCGACGCCGTCAACGCTGCGGTCGAAAAGACTGTCGCGGCCTTCGGTCGGCTTGACATCCTGGTGAACAGTGCGGGCACAGCCATCCCCAAGACGTTCGAGGAGACCACACTGGAAGAAATGGACCGTGTTATCGACATCAACGTACGCGGCGTATTCGTCGCGACGCAGGCGGCGCTGAAGCACATGAAGAACGGTGGCCGCATCATCATGATCGGCTCGTCCGTAGGCGAACATGTCGTGGTTCCCGGCCTCGTGCCCTACTCGGCCACCAAGGGAGCGGTC